>JAESGK010000029.1_pt1 | contig 231684 bp, 201 predicted proteins | sample 9269681 | NCBI WGS metagenome assembly JAESGK01 (sample SAMN14515347, study PRJNA621673) | algae metagenome | isolation source: Timaviella obliquedivisa GSE-PSE-MK23-08B and co-occurring heterotrophs from... | place: USA: Grand Staircase Escalante National Monument, Utah | collected 2006-08-15
GGAACGCTGCAAAAGTCTGGTGAAGAACTTTGAACGAACTCTGTCGAATGCCACGATTAAGATCTATCTCTGCTTCGTCAGGCTACTGGTGAAAAGGCTTGCAGCCTCCTCTTGAGATGTCAAATGGGTTCTATAGGTAATCTTTAAACAGTTAGGCGCATGACCATTAGAAGGAGACCACTTTAGGATAGGACAACGATTCCTTTATTTTAGGGTCATAAGCACACAATCTTGGAGCCAGAGATGCTTTCACAACTAGAGTCCTAATGGAAACACCACGAAACTCAACTTGTAAAACGAATTTGGTACTGAGATTTGGTAGTTGAGTTTCTTAATACACCAAAGGATGCAAAGACGGTTGAAAATCAACGGTCGAGGAAGCGAAAGCAACTGTGTAAAGAAAACGACCGTTTGTTTTACACTCGCGCTTTGCAGTGATAATCTGGCGTTTCAGCCCTTAAACAATGTAAAACAACTTGTCAATTAATCTATGTATCAAAATAGGACAGGTTTAACGAGTTCTGATACAATTACAGCACATTAGAACTTCTGACCATGCTGATCGGGTATGAGAGAGTCTCGACGGATGACCAAAACTTGGCGCTGCAAGTTGCTGGGTGTGACAAAATCTTTTGCGACAAAATGAGTGGGGTAAGATCCGATCGCCCCGGACTAAACAAGCACTCGATTATGTGAGATCTGGAGATACTTTAGTCGTGTGGCGGCTCGATCGATTAGGGCGATCGCTCAAAGATTTGATTGCGCTGGTAGAGGATCTAGAGCACCGACAAATTGGGTTCCGTTCGCTTCAGGAAAGTATTGATACAACCACCAGTGGAGGAAAGCTGATATTTCATGTGTTTGGGGCGCTGGCAGAATTTGAGCGGAATTTGATTCGAGAGCGAACTCAAGCGGGATTGCAGGCGGCGCGAGCAAGAGGGCGAACCGGGGGACGGCGACAGAAGTTAACGTCAGAGCAGATTGCCATTGGGCGATCGCTGACCAGCGATCCAAACCGAACGGTAATTTCGATTTGTGAGCATCTCAAAATTAGTCGCCCCACGTTCTATCGATACATCAACCCGAAAGTGAAGCCGGAGCCAACGACCCGAACAACGCGAGTGCATCTCTGGCTCAGGGTGGAGAATAACAACAAGTTTGTTCGACGCAAGAAAAAAGTGAGAGAGACGATTGAACGTTCGTGTTTGTCTCATTATGGGATGCAAAAGCAACAGCAGGACAGTTGGGAATATGAGTTGACATTCTTCTATCAGGACGAGCAAGACCTTGATAAGCAGGTTGAAGACCTGTTAGCAGAAATGGATTCTGAGGCAGATTTGGAGTGTTGTTTTATTGAGGCAGATGTAACCGAGATTGGGACAGAACGGAGTTGGTGAAAAGCTGCAATGTTGAAGGTAGAGTTAAAGCTCATTTGATTCTATAAGCTGTTATTTTTGGGTCATCAGGGTATTGTCTTGGTCTATTCAGATGTCGTTGCGGCTGAGTTCCATTTTGTCGCGCAGGCATATGGCGCGATCGAACACATTGCCTTTGTTGAGGTGGTTGAGAATGCTTTTGAACTCTGTATCGCTGAGCTTGATCCCGTTGTGCTTTTTAAGTTCAGCTTTGAGGTTGACAGTAAGGGCGGCGGCGTTTCTGAGGGTGACAGGTTCGTAACCTAGTCCTGTGAGGCGCTGAATGAGGTTTTGTTCTAGCTCTCGTTCAGATTAAGTCATGGTGACGGTGATTTAAGCATAATGTAGTCTATTCAAATTCCGGTGTTGCTCCCTTTGGTGGTAGACCTTCTGGCGTTAGCACAAGACCGCGATAGACTTGCTCGATCGCAAAGCTGAGGTTGATGCTTTTCAGTTCTATGATGTCTCCTGCTTTGTAATTAAGAATGATCCATTCGCCAGCATCGTTCTTGTGATATAAATCCATTTCAATACTGGTGGAACTCACTAACAAATAATCTTGTAAGACAGGGTTGTTTCGGTACATTCTGAACTTGCCACCTCGGTCATAAGCTTCAGTGCTATCTGACAAAACCTCAACGATTAAGCATGGATAAGTAAAATAGTCGGCAGTGCTTTTGTCCCGTTCATCGCAAGTGACACTAGCGTCTGGATAGGTGTAGTTATTAGTTTCGACAATATTAACCTTGATGTCAGAATTGCCCGTTATACAACTACTATTGTCTAAGTGGGTGTCGAACATGGCAGTAAACCGGATGGCAATACGACCATGATTGACACTACCGCCGCTCATTGCATAGACTTCACCGTCAATATACTCATGCCTTTCTAGCTGCTTTTCCTCCCAGACAAAATATTCTTCAGAGGTAAGCCGTGGGCGGTTTTCTTTTGCTGCAATCATAGTTGGTGAGATCTGGGTCAACGATGGTTAGGCAAGGATAGGTTTTGATGGGTTATGTTGTTCAATTTTAACAATCTACACAAACATTTTTGGAGCAGTCCTTTCTTAAATTATTCTGTTCAATCAATCTGTTGGGCAACGGCTTCAATCTTTTGGTCGATCGTCATTGATCTCTCGTACCGGGCGATCGCCATTAATATTACAGGTTTGTCCGAAGCACAGTATAAGGGAATGAAGGTTGAAATCTGCGATACGAGACGGAGAGCGCATCTCACCAGGATAAAGTGGGTATCAGTCATAAGTACCAGTGCCAGCTACTGATATTGATGGGTTGCTAGAAACTAAACTAGAGAGATACAGATGGTGGAATACTGTAGTGTTGCTTATGCTTGGGTAGGAAGGGGATGGACTCAAGAGATTAACTGGGTTCGTATCCAAGGTGAGGAAGTTAGCAAGTGGAAGGGAAAATCTTGGACTGATTTTCTCAATCACATGGCACAAGAGCAATAGGAGCTTGTTGCGGTAGCTCCGTTAGGAGGTGGAGAAGGCACAGTGTATGGAGTATGTTGCCTATTGTAATCGCCCTATCTAAATTAGCTAAGCTTCACTTCTATCTCCGGTTGATTACAGGCTAATAATCGCGTGCACGCTTCATTAATTCGACATCCGGTAAAAAAGCAGAGCGCGAACAGGGTAAAGGCTGTACTTTAGAGAGCAGGCAGGAGTCGTAAAGCTCGATTCTGGCAATGAGAACCAGCGGGCGCATTTGGACAGAAAGTTACGGTTTACGCTTGAAAGGCTTTTCTGTAAGGCGTTTAGACGTCTATGCCATTGACATTTCATAGGTAGGGCAGACAGGAGCGTGGCAGCCATCACTTTGCCCACCCCCGGCACGCTCAAGACCAGTTTCTGAGTTTGCCGCCACGCTTGGCAGGCTTGAATTTGGGCTTCGATCTCCTGATCGAGATCTTGGATTTGCGCATCCAACCATTCAATATGCCGTTCCACATTCGCTTGCGCTTTTCCCCGCAGCAGAGCCATCCGGTTGCGCTCTGCTGTTAAGATGTCCACCAACTGACGGCGACGGGTGACTAAATCATCCAGTTGCTGTTGTGCTTCACTCGATAACGGTCGCACAGGCGGGGTGATTTTATCGCCGAACAAAGCCAAAATCTGAGCATCGACTTGATCGGTTTTTGCCTGTTGATTCATTGCTCTGGCAAAGTTGCGTCCTTGACGGGCATTAATCACCGCCACTGAATAACCCGCTTGCGTCAGCCACAAAGCCGCTTCTCGTTCATAGCCCCCAGTCGATTCTAGAACAATTCGCTTGACTTGCTCTGGTTCTGGAAACTGCGACCGCACCGACAACAATCCAATGATTGTATTAGGAACGCGCCAGCACTTGCCTGTGGTATAGACATGAATATCCAGAAACCGTTTACAAACGTCAATGCCAATGGAATGGAGAAGGTCGCTCATGAGAGGACTCCCAATCGATAAACAGTCTAGAATTAAGTCTCAGATGTTCCTCTACCTTGCGTCATACGGGATACGCAGAAATTCTGAGTTCCCTGCCGATAATTCGAGGTGTGTCTGAGTTCAACAGAGTGTGGTGACCCTAGCTAAATCTCGATTTCAAGAATCTTAGGGAGGACGGTCTACCACACTCTTAAGATACAAGGGGGCGATTGGGGCGTTATTTAATTGCAACTCCCTAAGGTCTTAAGTTGATCTTTATCAAGTAAATGTGAGGAGAAACGCAGTATGGAAATCATCAGTACTTTGGTACTCGGCTTAATTGCAGGCGCGCTTGCCAAACTTATTTATCCTGGTACTCAAGGCGGCGGTATTTTTGCAACGATCCTTTTAGGATTTGTCGGCGCTTTTGTGGGTGGACAAATTGCTAAATTCTTGCCTTTTCTAACGGCAGTACCCTTTGCCAACCTGGTGACAGCAGTCATTGGCGCACTCATTCTGATTTTCCTATGGGGCTTAATCTTCCGCAGAGCCTAACGTCTTCAAACTCATACAATATCCCCGACTTTGCAAAAAAGCTGGGGATATTTTTCTATCTATTCTCTTTTAAAACTTTCCAACTTGCCCCGATCGCCGCAAGTGTTCCCGCCAACAGCCCTTGTCCCACGCCTTCTAGCACTTTTAGACCGGGTGCCTGGTTGAAACAGTCGTCGGTAGGATGGTCTGTAGCAAAGCACTGTGGAACTTCAGCCTGACTGCTCACAGCGCTTAACCCCAATCCTAGTAAACTACAAGTTGCGATCAGAAAAAATAACCGTTGGGTGGTGGTCATAGGGCTACGTTGAATAACGTGAGTAGTTCACACAATTTGTCCTACCCCATCCGGTTTTGACAGCGGTAAGATTACAGAAACTTTATGAAAAATTACGATTGGATTGTGGTGGGCGGTGGTTTGGCGGGTTCTGCCCTAAGCTATGAACTTGTAAAAGTGGGGTGCTCGGTGCTTTTACTAGAGCAATCGGTAGCTCAACAAGGTGCCACACGATATAGCTATGGTGGAATTGCTTACTGGTCTGGCGCTACGCCAATGATGCGGCAGTTGTGTCAAGAGTCGGTGACGCTTCACCGTAACTTGTCGGCAGAGTTAGCAGCAGATACAGAATTTCGAGAAGTAAACCTGCTATTGACCATTGACCCTGACCGCAGTCCTGAACAGGTTGCTGCTACTTATGCTGGGTTTATGACTCCACCTGCTTTGCTCAGCGTCGAAGCTGCCTGCGCTCTAGAACCATTGCTGAATCCAAGTGCGATCGCCGCTGCCCTGCTCCTCAACCACGGTCATGTTTCTCCCGAAGCAATGGTGAAAGCTTATAATCAAGCGTTTTTGAGCTTGGGTGGCGATCGACAAGTTGCCCTGGTTAAGAGCCTTTCTCCGTCGAGTGTCACGACTTCCTCAGAAACTTATACCAGTGCCAATATTGCCATCTGTGCTGGAGGGATGAGCCGTACCCTTTTACAACAAGCTGGCTTGTCTACTCGCATTTACTACACTCATGCCGAAATGATTGAAACGCCGCCTCTTGACCTAACGCTACAGGCGATCGTGATGCCTGCTGAACAGCAACGGTTTGAGATGGAGGATCGGGCGGCGGCGATCGATGCATTATGGGATAAATCAAATTATGAGGTTGTTCCCCCAATTTTGGATGTGGGTGTCGTGCAGTTGCAGGATGGCAGCGTGCGAATTGGGCAGGTTACTCGGGCATGGACGGATCTCAATCCTCAAGTGGATGCAAGGGCGAGTGAAGCAGCAATGCGGAGGGGCATTGAGAAAATTTTACCAGTGCTGAAGGATGTTCCTGGGCAATGGCGAAGTTGTTTAGTGGCATTTAGTAGCGATCGCCTTCCCCTTGTCGGGGCGATCCCCCAGGCTCCTAGCATCCATCTCTTTTCAGGTTTTAGCAATCCTTTCGCCATTCTGCCGCCACTAGCTCGGCGCTTTGCCCAGCAAGTGGCTGGACAGCCCGATGAAATTTTGGCGCAAATGTCGCCTGGGCGGTTTGGCGCAGAACACTAATAGAACTACCTGCCCTTGGACAAGATTGAAATTAAGCAGCTTTATTCTTGACTAATTTAATTATCAAAATAAACAAAAAAAAGAAAATACAGCACGATACTGCTATTGCATTTTCTTTGGTTTTTGGTGATACAAATACGATGAATCCCTGGTCTTTAATCAAAGCAGAAAAGCTTGAAACACAAAACGGCATCAGATATAACCTGAACGTTTGCCAAGGATCTGTTTTGCCAGCTTTACCAGGAGAAACGCTCAGCAGTAGACCTGTACCAATCACGGCACTGATGCCCATTGAATTGATCCAAATCTTGAGTGAAGGATCAAAGTAAAAATAAGTGACTACAACATACCAAATGAGATAGCACCAGAGAATTGTCTTATCTAGTTTGATCTCATAAAAATACTGAATCAACCCTTTCATCGCTCTAAAATACCTCTTTTATTTCCACCTAATATCAACATCACCGGCTGAAGATAGATCGTAAACTGAATGATTAGGAATAAAGAGCGAAAGAATTTTCTGATACTACAAGTTGATATCCTGCATCAGCAGGTGACACCACCGAAATAAAAACCAGTGGTGCATCACCATTATTAAATACGCCATGCACACATCCCACTGGCGCTATTACCACATCTCCTGCTCCGATCGCCTTTGTGGTACCTTCTTGATCTAAATAGTATTCTCCCTGTCCGGTTAAAATAGTCCAAGTATCTTGCCCATTAGGATGGATATGTGGGGAAATTTTCTGCCCTGGCTTAATGTACCAGACCACGACAACAGCATCTTTAGCCTCTGTAATAACCGAGCGAATCGGTTCCCCATCTGTCGGCTGGTAAAAGTCAGAACTGTTGAATATCCGAGTTGTACTCATCTTTATTATCCCAATTGAAAAACAGTGCGGTTGAAGAACGATACCGCTTTGAAATTCTTTTGCGATGTTATCGTCTCACTAAGTACCTTTAAAAACCGTCTCACTGGTAACGTTACACCAACAAGTAGGCGATCGCGTCTAGCTCTAGCAGAAATTGTTTAATTAGGGCAATGATAGAAATTGAGCGTTGCTGAATCGATTTAGCGCCACCTTTCTTTGAAGGCTCAGACGTGACTTTGGCTACGCCAACACGAAATGACCGTCAAACCTGCTGATCTCGAAACCCGTCGAGACCATTGAGGATCAATTCAAGACCAAACTCGAAGTCATGAATACCGTCATAACGCCCCTCAATGACATGATGCGTGAGCCTGTTGAGGTAAGGGTACTGATCAGCAGGGATCAGTGAAAGACCGTTCTTCGCCGCTTCAGAATACTCTGTCGCCTCGAACGGAAAGTTTAGCTCCTGGAGCGTAAATCCATAAATATGGCTGTCGATCGCATTCCACGCATGATCAGCCATCTCGCACGAAAAACCCGCCTCGCATAGGCAACCCAGCGTCGCATCCACATAGCGCAACATAGCTGGCCCTACATTGACCCGTGACACAAGCGCCATTGTTGCCCACGGGTGACGCAACAGCACCTCATGAGCCGAGATTGCCCGCTGCCGCATGGCTATTTTCCACTCAACACCCAGATCAGGCACCTCAATTTCGCTGGCAACAATATCGACGATGCCATCCAATATGTCGCTCTTGTTGGACACATGATTGTATAGCGACATTGCCTGAACACCCAGATTCTGGGCAAGCTTCCGCATCGAGAGCGACTCAATGCCACCTTCGTCAGCCATGCACAGTGCCGCGCGCAGCACCCGTTCTCGGCTTAAAGGGAGTTGAGGCGCTGTATTTGAGTTGCTCGTCTTAGCCATTTAACTCTTCTCGCATTGATTCTTAACAGACAAAGCAATCCAGATCTGGGGATTCAGTTTACTATTCATCTTGACAAGCTTACACTGTAAGTTAAACTTGCACTGTAAGCCCAAGTCATAGAGACTTAGCCCCTTCTTGATTCATCTTCTCCCCAATCTAAGAGAAGGTCATGAAAGCTTTGAGTACCCTTAGACAGGGGCAAGGGATAACAAAAGGAATGACAAAATGAAAGCGATCGTTCAAGTCGAGTATGGTTCAGCGGATGTGTTAAGACTAGAAGACATTGATAAGCCTATAGTTCAGGACAATGAAGTGCTGGTGCGGGTTTATGCTGCTTCCGTCAATGCGGGTGACTGCTACCTGATGCGAGGGACTCCGTTCCTTACTCGCCTGATGTTCGGGGGGCTACTCAAGCCCAAAATCAAGATCCTCGGCTGTGATGTAGCAGGACGGATTGAGGCGATCGGCAAAGACGTAATGCAGTTTCAACCTGGTGATGAGGTTTTTGGAGAATTGTCTGGGTGTGGTTTCGGCGCTTTTGCTGAGTACGTCTGTGCAACCGAAGCAGCATTGGTGTTAAAGCCAGCCAGCATGACCTTTGAAGAAGCTGCAACCGTTCCTGATGCCGCCCTTGCCGCCCTACAGGGACTTCGAGATGTTGGGCAAATTCAGCCGGGGCAAAAGGTATTGATCAATGGTGCATCTGGGGGCGTAGGTTCTTTTGCGGTGCAGATTGCGAAGGTCTTTAACGCTGAGGTGACCGCCGTATGCAGCACGAAAAAAATGGATAGGGTGCGATCGCTCGGCGCAGACTATGTTATTGATTACACTCAAACAGACATCACCCAGCATGGGCAGCATTACGACCTGATTCTTGACGCAGCAGCCTACCGTTCAGTTTTTGACTATCTGCCAGCATTGACTCTTGGGGGAACCTACGTCATGGTTGGCGGCTCCATCGCTCGACTTTTCCAGTCGATGTTTCTCGGCCCTTGGATTTCGAGAACCCGTCGCCATAAAGTGAAATGCTTGGTTTCAAAACCTAATCAAGCAGATCTCGTCACGTTGAGGGATCTGATAGTGGCAGGCAAGATCGTCCCTTTTATCGATCGACGTTACAACCTGAGTGAAATCCCCGCAGCAATTCGCCACCTCGAACAGAGGCAAGTGATGGGGAAAGTCGCCATTAGTGTTTGATATGCAGCGTCTCGTCAGTTTACGACCTAGTACTTGTCGCCATGAGTAGTAGTTAATGATGTTAAATTTTCTTGAAACCCTGTGACTTTAGGGTAAAAAGGCAGTGAAGGAACTGTCTAAATTATTGTTATTTGGTTCTCTTTAAGTTGATGTATGAAAGAAGCAACTTTTACCGTTTACGTTACACGTATCGTTCTTAACTTCATTGCGCGCCACGGTGTTAACGTCGAAGAACTTTGTGCAACATCTGGATTTAATTCTGCTCTGTTACAAATGCCCGACGAGCGAATTCCTAGTTCAATCCATCTTGCTGTATGGCAGGAGGCTGTGAAGCAAACAGGCGATGAAAATCTTGCTTTACACATTGGTGAGGCATCTAATTTGGGAAATATGGGTATCGTTGGATATCTCCTTATTAACTGTCAAACTTTGGGGGACGCACTAGCAAAACTCTCTCGCTACACCAGTTTGTTTTGTCAGAGTGCTCAGATGAAATTCTCGGTATCAGATGGAATAGTGTTTTATGACTACACTGTGACGGATGATGTGAAAAACTACCTATTAGAAGAACCGCACTACACGATCGAATGGACTTTTGCATCATTCCTAACTGCGGCGGCATCTCTTACAGGTCAACCACTCCGTCTATCTGCTGCCTGGTTTCACTATGCATCTCCTGCCGATACATCAGAATACGATCGCATTTTTCAAACTGAATTAAAGTTTTCCATGCCTGTGAGTCGGCTGATTTTTGATGCTAGCTGTCTGAGTTGGCCAATTTTATCGAGCAATTCAAATCTGCTGCCGCTGTTTGAAAGTCAGGCTGAAACGATGTTGAATGAGATGAATCGAGGCGATCGCTACTCTCAAAAAGTAGTCCAGGCAATCATTCAACAGCTTGCAGGAGACTTGCCCGCAATTGATGCGATCGCTCACGAGTTAGCCATCAGCGTCCGTCAGTTGCAGCGAGAATTACAAGCTGAAGGCATAACTTTTCAAAAACTACTTGATGCAACCCGCAAAGAATTAGCCCTACAGCAGCTTAAAGATTCCACGATACCGATCCACGCCATTGCTTTTCTGTTGGGCTTTTCAGAACCCAGTGCGTTTAATCGTGCCTTCAAACGCTGGACAGGAAAAACCCCGCGAGACTATCGGCTCATTGGTAAAGAATTAAGTGCCGATAGTCACCCTAACGGGCTTTTCCCTAGCGACGTAACCAACTAAAAATTTGCTCAACTGTCAGTACTAAATCAATATCTTCTAAAACCAGAAGTTGCTCGGCACCCCTTAACAATTCAGGCAAGCGATCGCGCTGATAAACTAAGACTGATTTTTCTTTAGGGTCAATTAACCAACCCAATCGACAACCATTTTTCATGCAGTGTAATATGTTTCCCGTTACCTTAGTTTGGCTCTGGTTAGGCGAAAGAATTTCAATGACCCAATCAGGTGCAAACTCAATGCCAATACTGGTAATTTCTCCGCTTTCATCAATCGGAACCCGATCGCGCTCAACCACTGAAACATCAGGCACAATCGATCGATCGCCTACCGTACAGCGCAACTCAGGAAATGCCTCATAGTTGCTGTCCAAGCGATCAATCACTCCCACTATTTTTTTCTGTAAAATGCTGTGCTTGCCGCCACCCATAGGTTTTTGAATCGCTTCGCCGTTTATGTGTTCCCAAGCGGGGGACTCGTCGATATTAGGAAAAACGAGGAATTCCGTTAAGGTGATGAATTTAGGAGTCGCTGTGGTCATAGTGCGATCGCCTCTCTAATCTTGCCTTTAGTGTAGAGGCTATTTGAAATATTAATAAAGGAAGCTTGAAACAGCGATCGCCCTTTAGCAAAATGACTAGAGGGCGACCCTTGCGGTATCTGCACAGCGCGCGTCTTATGTATTTACTGTGCCGAAGTTAATACCCGTTCCTCTGCCTTCGCCTCTGGGCTGTCTGCTTCTGATGGAGGCACGACTTGCCAGAACCGAGGCAGATACTCTGACCAATTCGCCAGAATTAGTTGCGCTTTAGGACTGTCCGTATGGTCAGCATGAGCTTGTACTAGCGTTTTAAGCTGTTGCGCTCCCGCGTCACTGACGACCCGCTGCACCTTGACGATTTCGGGGTTGACTTGGGTAGGGAAACTGCCATCTTCGTCGAGGAAGTAAGCTAAACCGCCCGTCATGCCTGCGCCGACGTTGCGCCCCGCCTTGCCCAGCACCACGATCACCCCGCCCGTCATATATTCGCAGCAGTGGTCACCCGCGCCTTCAATAACCGCTTGTGCCTTGGAGTTGCGAACAGCAAAGCGTTCTCCCACTTGCCCATTAGCAAAGAGGCTGCCGCCTGTCGCTCCATAGAGGCAGGTGTTACCTGCAATAACATTAGCAGCCGGATCGTAGGTCGCCTCAGCCAATGGTTTGATGGCAATCACGCCGCCACACATCCCTTTGCCCACGTAGTCGTTGGCTTCGCCTTCCAGGTTAAGCGTCATACCAGACAAGATGAAAGCGCCAAAGCTTTGACCAATGCTGCCCTTGAAGTTAAAGGTCAAGCTGCCCTCAAAGCCATTGTCGCCGTACTGTTTGGCGATCGCCCCTGAAACTCGTGTACCGACCGATCGATCGGTATTGACCACTGCGTACTTTTTCGATACCTCACCTTGATTCTGAATCGCTGCCAAAATTTCTGGATCGCTCAACAATTCATCATCCAAAACTGCGCCATTACTATGGGCTGCTTCATGCTCTAACCAGCTTCGATCGGTGCGGGTATCGGGTAACTGAGTCAGGCAATCCAAGTTGAGCGCTTGTGTTTTGGTCAAAGTCACGCCTTCGCGCACCTTGAGTAAGTCAGCACGACCCATAATTTCGGGGAGCGATCGGTAGCCCAGTCTCGCCAAGAGCGATCGCACCTCTTCTGCCACAAAGTAGAAGAAGTTAACCACATGGGCAGGTGTGCCCGTAAACCGCTGTCGGAGCTTCTCTTGCTGAGTAGCAACGCCCACAGGACAGTTATTGGTATGACAAATCCGCGCCATGATGCAGCCTTCGGCAATCATTGAAACTGAGCCGAAGCCATATTCTTCAGCCCCCATCAATGCCGCCATGACAACATCCCAGCCCGTCTTCAGCCCACCATCTGCCCGCAGCAATACGCGGCTGCGTAAATGGTTTTCCATCAGCACTCGATGCACTTCTGTCACGCCCAATTCCCAAGGCACGCCTGCGTGCTTGATAGAGCTAAGAGGCGATGCCCCCGTGCCGCCATCATGCCCCGAAATTTGAATGATATCGGCGTTTGCCTTGGCAACCCCAGCCGCGACTGTGCCAATGCCAATTTCTGCCACCAGCTTCACCGATACCTTTGCCATCGGATTAATTTGGTGCAGGTCAAAAATTAACTGCGCCATATCTTCAATGGAGTAGATGTCGTGGTGGGGCGGCGGCGAAATCAGCGAAACGCCCGGCTTCGATCGCCGCAGCATGGCAATATAAGGCGTAACTTTACTACCTGGCAACTGTCCGCCTTCTCCGGGTTTTGCTCCTTGAGAAACTTTAATTTCGAGCTGTTGACCGCTCATCAAATATTCTGGCGTGACCCCAAAGCGACCCGATGCCACTTGCTTGATAGCAGAACTAGCGGTGTCGCCGTTGCGCAAGCCTTTGAGGTGGGGGAACCGTTGGGAAATTCCGGTTTCATCCACATCATCAAAGCCTTTAAATCGCATCGGGTCTTCGCCGCCTTCCCCAGAGTTGGATTTGCCGCCCAAACGGTTCATAGCGATCGCCAGCGTCTCATGTGCCTCACGGGAAAGCGAACCTAATGACATTGCCCCCGTGCAGAAACGTTTGACGATATCCTCTACTGGCTCTACTGCTTCGATAGGAATGGAGGGGCGATCGCCCTTGAAGTCCAGTAAATCGCGCAGTGCCGTGATCGGACGATTAGCAATCAGGGTTTGGTAAAGCTGATAGTGGTCGTGGCTTTTTTCGCCTACTGCTTTATGCAACGCCTTCGACATTTCGGGGTTGTTCATGTGGTACTCGCCCCCTGGCTTGTAGTTAAAGAACCCCAGATTCTCTAGCTTTTTGCCCGTTAGCGTGGGGAATGCGCGGCTGTGAATGGAGATCACTTCCTGCGCTAAATCTGCCACTGTTAATCCGCCCAGCCGTGAAACCGTCCCCGCAAAGCCCAGTTGCAATAGATCCGAGCCAATCCCGATCGCCTCGAAAATTTGCGCTCCGTGATAGCTCGACAATAGGGAAATCCCCATTTTCGACAATACCTTCAGCAGACCGCCATCGATCGCCTTGCGGTAGTTGTACTGTGCCCCCGTCAGGCTAGTGGAAATCTTGCCCTGCTCAATCATTTTCTGGGTCTTGGTCGAAGTCCACCAATGGCGAACGGTTTCCCAAGCCAGGTACGGACAAATGGCGCTGGCTCCATAGCCAATCAAACAGGCGAAGTGATGGGTGCTCCAACATTGCGCCGTGTCAATGACGATGGAGGCTTTCATCCGCAGCCCTTGACGGATCAGGTGGTGGTGAACTGCACCAACGGCCAAGAGAGGCGGAGTGTAGCTGTATTCAGGGCTGAGGCTAGTGGGTTCGCCGCTATGGTTTAGGCGATCGCTCAAAATCAAAATCTCTTGTCCGGCTCGGACTGCTGCGGTTGCTTGCTGACATAGCTCGGCAACTGCCCGTTGTAACCCGCTGGGGCCATCAGAAATTTTGAAGAGGGTAGAAAGATTGGCGATCGCAAATTCCGACTGCCGAATCTGCTCCAGTTCGCTATCATTCAACACTGGCGAATCCAGCTTCATCAAATGAGCAAACTCCGATTTTGTCGTCTCTAGCAGATTTCCCCGTCCGCCCAGTTGGCTAGTGAGGGACATCACCAGGCTTTCTCGCAGCGGATCGATCGCCGGGTTCGTGACCTGGGCAAACCGCTGCTTAAAGTAGTCGTACAGCAAATGCGCTCGACTCGACAGCACGGCTAGGGGAATATCATCGCCCATGCAAAAAGTCGGCTCTTTCCCTTGGGCTGCCATGTCTTCGATTACCATTTCCACGTCTTCGGTGGTGTAGCCGAAAGCGGTTTGTTGACGCAGCAATGATCCTGCATCCATTTGGGGCGCATCGGGGAACGGCTGATTGTGTAAATCTTGGCGCACGCTGAGCCACTGCGCGTAAGGATGGGCGCTGGCAACCTGTTGTTTAAGCTGCCAATTTTTGAGAATCGTGTGGTTTTCTAAATCAACGGCGATCGCCTGTCCAGGGCCTAGCCGTCCTTTCTCCACAATGTCGGCTTCGGGTAAATCCACCACCCCAGCTTCAGAAGACACCAGCACAAAGCCATCTTTAGTAATGCTGTAGCGCGCCGGACGCAAGCCGTTGCGGTCTAACGTGGCTCCGACAATTTTGCCATCACTAAAGATTACTAGGGCTGGGCCATCCCACGGTTCTTGAATGCCGCTGTAGTACTCGTAGAAATCAGTGATTTCGGGATAATTTGCCAGGTCAGGCTGATTTTTGTACGCCTCTGGAATCAAAATCATCAGCGTTTCTAAGGGGCTACGACCTGTCCGCACCATCAAATCCACAACGTTATCGAGGTTAGCAGAATCGCTGCTGTCCATTTTGACGATCGGCTTCAGATCACCTAGGCGATCGCCCCAAATGGAATGCTCCAAATCGGCTTCTCGCGCCACCATCCAGTTAATATTGCCCACGAGGGTATTGATTTCGCCATTGTGAGCGATCAAGCGCATCGGGTGCGCCAACGGCCACTTCGGCAAAGTATTGGTGCTAAAACGGCGATGATAAACGGCAAAAATACTTTGGTAAGCCGGATCGCGCAGATCGTCATAAAACGCCGCCAACACTGCCGATCGCACCATGCCTTTATAAACCACCGTGCGGCAAGAAAACGAGCAAACGTAAAAGTCTCGAAGCTGAGGATGTGCAACTTCCAAGGGAGCTAGCGCGGTCAAAGTTCGTTTGCGCACTAAGTAAAGGAGGCGATCGAGGTCATCCCCTTCTACCTCGGTAGACTGCACAATTAACTGCTCGATTTGAGGCTGATATTCCCTGGCTTGTACCCCCAGCACCTCTGGATTAACGGGCACAACGCGCCAGCCTAAAACCTTGAGTCCACTGGCTTGAGACACGCGCTCAACGGCTTCACGGGCGATCGCTGCTGCCACTGTTTCCGCTGGCAAGAAGAACATTCCTAGTCCCATCTGTTCCGGCTGCACTGCCAAGCTCTTTGCTTCCAGCCAAGGAGCCAGCATCTCCCAAGGAATTGCCGTCATTACCCCTGCGCCATCACCCGAATCTTGGTCAGCGCAGCATCCCCCCCGATGCTCCATACATCTCAACGCCGCCAGCGCTTGAACAATCAGAGAGTGACTTTTACGCCCATATTGGTCAGCAATGAAGCCAACTCCACAGGCATCTCGCTCTTCCACCAGCCACCGCTGCCCCGCGTATCCTGCCCCTGATTCCTGATTGCTTCGCTTATCTTGACTCACGCTACTTACGACCCCTCTGAAATAACTAAAGGTAATTAGACTTAGACCGCCACGAAGTGCGCCAACACTATAGAGATCAATTTCTCATAACGACACGGAGACAGAATCTTAATAGAAATTAAAGCTCCTCGACAATCCCTCCCCTGCATTGGCGTTTGCTGCGCTCCTCCAAGACTTTTTGCGACTCTTGGCATCATGACCCTCAGCTTCTATTGTAATGGGACTGTAAAGTTCATTACTAGAAGCATTCTAGATTCGCAAACCTCCGCATCGCTCCAATGTCCTAATCTATCTCTGTAGGAGAGAAGAGAACCAAAACTCTAAAGTCTATCTCTGGAGAAGAAGAACTTAGGGTAAAAGCATACAACTGAGATGACTTCCTATTGTTTAGGGATTGCAAAGACAAAAGAGTGACCTTTAATACCGATACCCGTCTGAATATTGCTGAGCTAAGACGAGAAAACTGAAGCAAGGTGAAAAAATAGAGCGTCTGAATAAAATTCTTGGGGAACAGTAGCTCTGTTGGAATAACAACAAATTGTGAAAACTTGTCGGAAATTTGTTTGCAGATAAGGAATTCAGATACAGAGTAGTAGTTGCTTCATCAATTTTCCCCCCTAGGATAGAGTTCAGCGAATACTGTGATTAGTTTTAAAACTCGTCGTCGAATGCGTCGGTTACGCCGTGAAGAGGCACAACCTTCCAACCCTCTCCTTAAGTTCCTCACTAGGCACTTCAGAACTTTGCTCGTTGCGTGCTGCTTGGGCGGGCTGCTTTACTTCGCACTCAAGCAGCCTAGTATTGCCGAAACTCAAGCACCGCCAGCCCTCCGGAGTCCTTCTTGGGTGCCTACCCTGGCTCAAGCTGCGGTGCCGCCTATTCCCCTCACCCGGCAAGGGCAGCAGGTAGTGGTTAATGGTCAGTCCTTGAGCATTCCTTGGAGCGAGCGCCAGGGCAGCATTGGAATTGCGGATGCTGGGTTAGTGCAGGGCTGGGGCGTGAGCTTGTTGAACACTCAAGATGCTGCTACTCAGCCAATTGAATGGTTCTCTGACGTACCGGGTAAGCCGTTGGTTTTGCCGACCTGGTTGACTGACCAGTATCGCTATTTAGATATTTCAGAATTGGCACAAAAGTTTGGTTGGCAGGTGCAAGCGAAGGGGACTTCGCTACAAATTTCTACCCCCACAGCCCACGTCAAAGGAATTCGACAAGGCAAGCAAGAGTGGGGCGATCGCATTGTCATCGATCTTGATCAACCTGCTCCCTGGCGTGTAGCTGAAACCAATGGCTCTGCCGTTATTACAATTGATGCTCCTAGCGCATCTAGCCTTCATAAACTTCGGGGGATGCGCGGCAATCGCTTACGGGCTTTCAGTGTGAGCGGTAACACCCACAAAACTGTCCTTAGCTTAGAACTCCCCGAAGGCATCCGTCCTCGGGTGTGGGCATTGACCCAGCCCAATCGCTTGCTGGTGGATATCCGCCCTGATTCAATGCAACCGCAAGATATTCTTTGGGCACCGGGCTTGCGCTGGCTGCAACAAACGATCGCCGTTGAAGCAGCGCGTTTTCCAGTGATTGCCCTGGAAATTGATTTGCGTCAGCCCGGAGTCTCCCTTAAGCCAATTTTGAGTCATACTTCCACCGTTGTAGGGATTGCGCCATTGCAGTCTACGGCACAGCGTTCTAAAGTAGCGGCAGCAATTAACGCAGGCTTCTTTAATCGCAATACGCGGCTACCGCTAGGGGCAATTCGCCAAGACGACAACTGGGTATCAGGCCCAATCCTAAATCGGGGGGCGATCGCCTGGAACAGCAGCGGAGAAGCCACTGTTGGCCACCTCAGCCTTAATGAAACGATCACGACTTCGAGTGGACAACGCTTCCCGGTCTTGTATTTCAATACTGGCTATGTAGGCGCAGGCGTGTCTCGCTATACAAGAGGCTGGGGGGCGAACTACTCCACCATTTTGGAACACGAAGTTTTGGTCACCGTCAAAAATGGACAGGTTGTTAAACAGCAGCAAGCCACAGGAGCAGGCAAAGTTAGCACGCCCATTCCAACAGATGGCTATCTTTTAGTCGTCCGTGCCGACCGGGATGCCGCCCTTGCTTTAGGTGTTGGAACCGCAGTGCAGACCGAAACCGGAACTCAGCCTGCTGATTTTAGTCAATATACTCAAGTTGTTGGGGCAGGTCCTTTATTGGTGCAAAATCGCCAAGTTGTTCTCAATGCTGCATCAGAGCAGTTTGCCACCGCCTTTGCGCAGCAAGCAGCCGCTCGTAGCGTGATTGGCTCTACTGCCACGGGAACTCTAATGCTAGTAGCGGTTCATAATCGCCTAGACGGGGCAGGGCCCACCCTAAAAGAAACCGCTCAAATTATGTTGCAGCTTGGAGCAGTCAATGCACTCAATCTAGATGGGGGAAGTTCAACAACCCTTTATCTGGGAGGACAGTTGCTCGATCGCATTCCTAGCACCGCAGCTCGGGTTAACAATGGCATTGGGGTCTTTATTCGCCCCGGTGTTGAGTAGGCTGATTCTACTTAGAAAGTTAATCTCTATAAAGAGTGAGTGTAGATTGGAAGAGCCAGATGACTTTCCAGTTTAGGCATTATGACCCCTGTGGTATGTTGATCAGGGTCTATTGACATTAGGCATTAGATCACCTCTCATTCACATTTTTTGTAATTGCGATAAGGAGAAAATGTCGTGGCTCAAGTTAAAGAAATGACTCAATCAATATCTCTACCCACTTCTATCGTTCCTGGAGGCATTGCAGCAACCGAACTGCGCCCTTGGGGAGCATTCACTATTTTAGAAGAAGCGCAAGGGTACAAAATTAAGCGAATTGAGGTAAAGCCCGGACATCGCCTAAGTTTACAAATGCACCATCACCGCAGCGAGCATTGGATTGTGGTATCGGGCACTGCCAAAGTGGTGTGTGGTAGCGAAGAAAAGCTGTTGTATAGCAACCAATCTACCTATGTACCCGCCTGTACTCTCCACCGTCTAGAAAACCCTGGCGTTATTCCCTTAGTGCTGATTGAAGTCCAGAACGGTGAGTATTTGGGTGAAGATGATATTACTCGTTATCAGGATGATTACGCTCGAACTGAGGTAACCTAATTACTCTGAATACTATTGTCCTGAATTATACTGCCTGGCTCTTCTCCGTTCTAAGCCCTCCCAGCCGGAGGGCTTTTGCAAGGTATGATCAGTAGCCGTAGAGTGATGAGGAAACCTGATGATTCACCTGAGTGAAGCCGCGATCGCCGAGTTTAAGCGCACTCAATCTAAACACCCTGGCGCCTCGTTTCGTCTGGGTGTGGCAGCAGGAGGATGCATTGAGTTTTACTACACAATGGCGTGGGATGAAGTGGACTCTTCGAAAGACCCGCAAGGGGTCGCCCTTACCGACCAGATCATCAACTGCCAAGGCATCCAGGTTACCATTGCGCCTCAGCATCAGCCCTACCTGAATGGATTAACCCTAGATTACACCGAGGACTTGATGGGTGGCGGCTTTCGCTTTCATAACCCCAATGCAGTCAATTGCTGCGAATGTGGCAACTCGTTTGCCGTCAGCTCATCTTCTCCAGCAGTTCCAAAATCATCGCCCGCTCAGGAGCAGTTGGCATTTGGTCAAGGTAATCGGTTAGGTCTTGACGAGCTTCTGTCCAATGGTTGAGTTGGTAATAAATAAAGCCGCGATCGCGCAGTTCGGTCAACGCTTTAGGGAATAGCAAGAGGATGCGATCGATGACGGAGAGCGTTCGGAGCAGATCATTTTTGGAAAGATAGATAGCCTTTAAGTTCGTTAACATTCGGGTTAAAAAATAGCGAGAACCCACAGGCTCTAAAAACTCTGGACGAAAATCGATAGGCTGACCATAAATTTGGCTCAGGCGCTCTTGGCAATCTTCGGCAAACATGGTTTCGCCCCGATGGAACGGATCGACAAACACTAGCATTTCTTCAACAGCAGGACGGACTAAAAAATGTCCCGGCATTCCGACTCCCACCATGGGGAAATTAATCCGTTGTGCTAATGCCAAATAAACCAGTGAAAGCGTGATGGGTATACCAATGCGACGATCGAGCACTTCGTTCAGGTAGCTGTTGCGAGGATCGTAATAATCCTCTGTGTTTCCAGAAAATCCTAGCTCATCATACAGATATTGGTTTAACGTTTGAATCATCCGCAGAGGGTAGCGCTCAGCAGGCAACCTCGCCATAACTGCGGCTGCCATTGCTTCCAAGGCGGTGAGATAAAATTTGACATCTAGCTCAGGATATTCTTCCTGAGCTAAATATAAAGCCGCTGTTGCCAGATCAATCTGCTCATCAGGTTGATTAATCTCCTCATAAAATCTCTGTCGCGCCTGGGGAAAATCCATGCTAAGCCGTTTCCTTCGTTCGTCTCAAAAGCAAGTTCAGCCGAAGTTTTGCCAGTTATAAGTCTCCCATAGTTTGGGGCTTCAAGTTATTTTCTGACCGTACTAAGTAATCTTTGCGCTGAGGCGATCGCTTAAAAAAGCTAGGAACATCTATGTTTTTTATGTCTTTTCTTCTAATGCGATACTGAACTTCTACCCAGGTTTTATTCTTCAAAATCATTGCCTGAGCCGTACCGTAAAGCATCTAGCCCTCGAAAAAATAAATATTGCTGGCTAGGCGAAAGATTTTTTGCCCAAGGTTTGAAGGTGCAGGCGATCGGGTAAAGCCCTGTGTATACACCTAAATTAATAAAATGAATGAGCCATTCGAGTAACGTCATTATCCCCACCTGGGGGATAACTTTTAGCACCAGTAAGGGATGCATAATGGAAACCCTAAGCAAGGTTTTTAGCAAGGCAGAAAACTGCACTACGTCTTGCAGAAAGGGTTTCAAGACAGGCTCTCCAAGCTGCTCCATTTCTAGAAAAACGCTTGAAAGGAGAGCGTTAATTTGATGAGGTGCAACAGTTTGGTTAATGCCAACGCTCATCGATCGCTGAAATAACCAAGTTACCGCTAAGTTAGGCTGATAAGGCTGAAGGCGAGCAAGGGCGCGGCGGTGCAGCAAATTGGCTTCAAGGGCGGCATCAATGCCTTCAGTTAGCCGTCTGAGGTGACGAATCATGGAACCAAACCCACCAAAGCTGAGAGGTGATTGACTCCCGCTACTATCGCCAATGGACAAAATCCGACTCCAACCCAGCTGCAACGGACTTTGGCGGTAGCAGGGAAAAAAGCCAAACAGAGCGCGCTGAAACTGAAGCTGCTCGATCGCCACATTTTGATAGTTGGGTAAGAGCCGCAAGTAATCTTCAAACAGAGCTTCTAGATTAGGACGTTGGGGGTCAGCATCTAGATAGGTAAAAAGATAGGTGGTTCTGCCATCACGGGCAGGAAAGGCTTCCCAGAAATACTGACATTGATTTTGAATAGAGGTGAAGGAGGCAAAGAGATCACCAGTCTCGTTTTTGGGAAAACCTTGGGCACAGCTTCCTACAACCAGACAGATGGCATCGGGCTGTTGCCCTTGGCGCGCTTGCCGAGAGACGGTAGAGAAATGCCCCATGGCATCCAGCATTACCCTACCGTTATATCTTTGGCTGGGCTGGCTTGTTGAATCGTCCGTCGGAGTAACCGCGATCGCCACTCCATTAGGGTGCACGATCGCTTCTTTAAAGGCGACTTGCTCAAACAACTGTCCGCCAGCAGCAAGAAATCTTGATTTGAGGGTTTCGAGGAGAAAAACCGGGTCAACGCCGATGTTAAGAACATCTTCGACCCATAGTTCTATGCCTTGATCGAAGGTGAGACGGGCGGGATTGTAGCAAGTAGCGATCGCTTTCTCTAACTCTGCTTCTGTCAATAGCTCCAAATCTACCAAGACCTGCAACTCTTTACGAGAAATATTCCACTCCTGCTCTCGTCCTCGCAAAATGCCTCGCTCCAATAGGGCGACCCGCCATCCTCGCTGTGCCAGTGCTGCGCCCATCAGAATTCCCAGCGTGCCGCCACAAATCACCGCATCCCAATCCACTTCCTCTAGTAGTTCAGAACTTTCGGTGACAACGATCGCCTCTGATAAAGCATTCTCTCGATAACTTTGCCAGAGGCGATCGGCGCTCCGTAGCCCCTCTAAGGTGCCAGGCAGTTGAGAGAGAACCTGCTCAGTAAGACTCATGGTGAGAAAGGGATAAAGAAACGCTTGATTCAGATCTTTGATTCAGAGCTTAGGCTCAAGATGATCAATCAAGTCCTCAGCCTTAGCCTTCCTGGGGAGTGGCGATCGCCGCATCTGCCTTAGCTTTTGCCCGTTCTTCCTTCTTCTTGCGGTCTGCCTTGATGATATCTTCCAGGACAATTTGCGCCTGGATCATTTTTTCTAGATTGCTACGATACAGTTCTAGATCTTTTTCTACTTTGTCCCCGTCCAAATGGAGGGCTTCGCTTAAAGTGTGGAGAGCGCTATTAAGCTTTTTCGTGTCTTTCGTCAACTCTATATCCATTGCCTCTAGAAGGCTATACAGACCGACTGCAAACAAGCGACAGTACTTAAACTTGGGGTTATCGGCGATCGCTTTCAGGGTGCCGATCACGCCACTTGAATCTTGGCTAGAGATCTGCTTGACCTGCTCCAGAAAATCATTCGCTGTTAAGGAACTTGCTTCGCTTCTCAGGTGGGCGGCATCGTTGAGATAGGTTTGAGGATCTTCTTCGACGGATTTGCAGATGGCATTGAAAATTGAATCTCTGTCAGATTCGGGGCGGTAGCTCTGCATGAAGCGATCGAAGGTTGTGACTACGCCGAGGGCGTAAATCGGTTCATAGCGATAGTCCGCATTGACGGAGTGAAGATGCATCTCCACCATCAATTCGTCCACAACCCGCCGATAGATGGAGTTAATGGGGCGTGTGTGATCGTTGTAGAAAGATCGTTTGGTGTCGGAGACAGTGCGGACGTTGCTCACGGGACTTCTTCATATAATGCGTTTACTATTATCTCACAGGTTGGGAGCGTGAGGGGAGATGGGACGGAAGACGAGGAGATTAATCGAGTAGTTTCTTAATTTCTTTGTAACTGAGCCATAAGGCACAACCGCCGCCCACCAATAAAGCGACTACACCCTCGACCCCAAGAAACTCTTGGCACTCAGTCAGAAACAAGGCTCGATAGATGATTTGGACTGCCGCGAATGTTCCAGATACCGCGAATGCTAAACCTGGTAGTTCTTCAGAGCTAGGAAAGGTTTTCTTCCGAAGATATCGTGTCAAAACAATCAGCAGGAATATCCCAACCAAAATAAACTGAGTGTGTTGAACGGATAAATTCATTCAGTTTTTTTAATCGTTCCTACTTTTTCTGAGCCAGTATACCAACCATAGATCCCGGCTAAAATGCTACCCAGAACGGCTCCAGGAATTTGTCCCAGTAGCGCTCCTAAAAAAGCTCCACCGGATACCATTGCTACCACGCGATCGCCCTTTCCCCACGAATCTGCTGGCTTAGCGATGGGCGCAGACTGAATCGGTTCGACCCACTGACGAGCAGATGTAATTGGCTGATCTGCGGCAAAAAGTTGACCGGCGAGGCGACTGATGTCGGCTAAAGAGGGTTCAGTGGGTAAGGCAAAGCTGCCTTTGGCTCGTTCGTTCCTTTGGTATTGCGTTTGCAGCTTGCGGTATGCGGCTTCGTACTCGGCTTGAAAGTTGGGGTACTGGTCGAGCGTTGCCCGAATGTAGATTGGGGGCGTTGGTTGGCGATCGCTTGTAATGTGCTGCGGATATCATTCTGTAGCGCGTCGGGGAGCGGCTCGTTGATCTGGGGAATTGCCCGAATGAACGCTTCGCAACTGAGGGTATCTAGCGGGTTGAGAGATTTCATGGCGCAAGCCCGGTAAAAGTAAACGCTGCCCAATAGTAAGGATTGCTGAAGAGCGGCTCGGATGTGTCCATTTTACCTAGGTTTCCTTTCATCTCGATGGTAAGGTTTTTTAAGTATTCTTGGATGGAGACATTAAACTGGGCAGAGACATTAGAGTAGTCTGGTTTAATTTCCAAGGCTTTGTCATAGTTAGCGATCGCCCCCTCGAAAATCTCCAGCCGTAAGCTGTTGCTCTCCTTGCTCTACCCGACTCTTTGCATCTTCACCCATTCCCCACACCATCATCAGTTTGCGATTTTACAGGTGGCTGAAGTGTTCTAGAAACCGTTAAATTCAGCATCATGACCAAAGGCAAACCATGACGTGAAAGTTAAAGACGTGATTAATCTGGTAGAGGAAGATGGATAGGTACTGGTTAGGACTCCGGTAGCCATCGTCAATTCAAGCATCCGATTAAGCCAGGAAAAGTTACCATAGCAGGTAAACCTAGTGTAGATATGCCACCAGGTACACTAAACAGCATCCTGAAACAGGCAGGATTAAAGCCAGAATAGCCATGCGATACATCATTATTGTTGAAGAAGGAAAAACTAGCTTTGGTGCCTATGCTCCAGATTTGCCAGGCTGCGTTGCGGTTGCAGAAACCCGCGAAGACGTTTTGCATCTGATGCAAGAAGCGATCGAATTCCATCTTGAAGGTTTGCAGGAAGAAGGGCTACCTATTCCAGAACCAACTTCTAGCAGTGCGTATGTTGAAATTAGAGCAGCCTAGGCGATTGATCTTCATGTAGAGGGCTGATATGAGCCAAGTTGATTATGCTGTGATGTCTGATGTGGAATTAAGACAATATTTCCTGAGACATCGTGAGGACAAAGAGGCGCTTCAAGCTTATTTAGATAGGTTGGGCGACCCTTGCGGTATCTGCGAAGCAGCACGCCCCCGCCAAGTCATCACCACCGTAGATGACCCAGATTTTGATGCCAAAATTCAAGCCGCCATTCTACGAAAAATGCAAGCGGCTGGTAGCAGTGAAACCGAACTTTAAAAATCCAAAATCCCCATTCCCCTTTAAAGTAGATCATCTGAACCGCAACCCTCCGCCGTGACCTACGAACCCCTCCACCACAAATATCGTCCCCAAACCTTTGCCGAGCTAGTGGGGCAAAGCGCGATCGCCACTACGCTTTCCAACGCCCTGCGCCAGCAGCGGATCGCCCCGGCATACCTGTTCACCGGAGCTAGGGGCACGGGCAAAACATCAAGTGCCCGCATTTTGGCAAAGTCGCTGAACTGCATTGCCAGCGATGTGCCGACTGACCAGCCTTGCGGAGTGTGTGAGGTTTGTCGCTCGATCGCCAATGGGTCGGCTTTAGATGTGATTGAGATTGATGCAGCCAGTAATACGGGGGTTGATAACATTCGGGAACTGATCGAGCGATCGCAGTTTGCACCAGTGCAATGTCGGTACAAAGTCTATGTTATTGATGAGTGCCACATGTTGAGCAGTGCTGCGTTCAATGCGTTGTTGAAGACATTAGAAGAGCCTCCTGATCGCGTTACATTTGTGCTTGCGACTACTGATCCTCAGCGCGTTCTTCCGACTATTATTTCTCGCTGTCAACGCTTTGACTTTCGCCGTATTCCGTTAGACGATATGGTGGAGCATTTGAAGATGATCGCCACCCAAGAGGCTATCAATATTACTGGCGATGCGGTTCAGCTTGTGGGGCAAATTTCTCAGGGTGGACTGCGAGATGCCGAGAGTTTGCTGGATCAACTCAGCCTGGTTACAGGACAAGTAACGATTGATCGTGTTTGGGATTTAGTGGGGGCAGTTCCCGAAAAAGATTTGCTGACTTTGGTGAAAGCGATCGCCCAAAGTGACAGCACCTTGGTTTTAGACCAAACTCGGCACTTGATGGATCGCGGACGAGAGCCCCTAATTGTGCTGCAAAACCTTGCTAGCTTTTATCGAGATTTACTCATTGCGAAAACCACTCCTAATCGCAATGAGTTAGTCGCTATTACGCCGCCCACTTGGGCAGAACTGTGCGCTTTTGTCCAAGGATTAGAAATTGGCACAATTTTAAGAGGGCAACAACATCTCCGAGCAGCCGAGTTGCAGGTTAAAAACTCGACTCAGCCTCGCTTGTGGTTAGAAATTACGTTAATGGGATTATTGCCCTCGGCGATCGCGCTAGCTTCTACAGCGCCCAAACCCCTAGAACATCAAGTTGCGCCAGTTAGCTCACTGTCAGTTGCGCCACCACCAATTGCGCTGCCACCAATTGCGCCACCTGTCGCTATACCCTCTGAGGAAGCGCGCTGCTTCGCAGATACCGCAAGGGTCGTCTCACCGATTGCGCCACCCCAAACTATCCCCGATCAGTTGCCGCCAGAACAACCGACTCCGATCGCCCCTACCGAAGAATCCTTGCCTCAAGCATTGCCTACCGCAGCCGTTTTAAACCTGCAAGAAATTTGGGTAGAAGTGTTGCGTCGGGTGCAGCCTTATTCAACCCAGGTAATGATGAGCCAGCAATGCCAGCTATTAGGATTAGATGAGCATGAAGTCCGGATGGGAGCCAGATCTGAAAAGCTGTTTCGGATGGCGAAGGAACGAATGCCCAATATTGAGGCAGCCTTTGAACAATATTGCGATCGCAAGATCAAAGTGACCCTAGAAGTTATGGCTCCTGGTGTTGCCACTGCTGCCGCTCCCACTAGCCCCCCGCCTCAGGCACCGCCTCAGATATCGCCTCAGGCACCGCCTCAGATATCGCCTCAGGCATCACCACAAGTACCCAAAGCACCGCCCTCCAGCCCCCGAACTGCCGAAGCAGCACCGTCCTTCCCAGGGCAAAAGCCCCCTGAACCGCTTCATCATTTATCCCCTGAACCGCCTGTCAGCACCAGTGTTGATAGACCGCCGCTTGTGCCAGAGACACTGGCAATAGAGCGTAACACTCCTACTCCCGAAGTTTGGCATTCGGATGATGAGGTTACTCGTTCGACTAAGAGTTTTGCCCAGTTTTTTAACGGGCAAATTGTTGATTGGGAGGATACTCTCTCGGTTGACGAGATTACCGGAGATTTGGCACTGGCTGACGGCACCGTTGACCCCGATACAGATCCCGATAGTGATGTGCCGTTCTGAAGCGGGCTAGTATCGCAAAAAAATAATCCCTTCGTTACACCTGCGACGAAGAGATTAAAAGAAATAGACTTAAAGCCTATGCCTGAATTGCGAAATCTGAAGCACCCAAATTACCATCAGCAGAGCCGGGCTTGCGAATATTCGCAAAGATGCCCCCGGAGCCAAAGCCGTCTTTACTACCATTTTCGTTATAGAACAGGTTACCCGTAGAGCGAATATAGGTCACTAGCGCAGAACTATTTTCGGCTTGACGGATAGTGCCAACTGAGCTAAAAGTCACTCGGCTGTTAAAGAACTGCTTACCAACTTGGGTAAAAGTCGTTTGGTCAAGGACAATTTTATCTTCGCCCCGTTTGAAGTCGATAATCCGATCGCTGCCAATCGTATTAACATCAAAAGCTTTGCCCGTATCGAAGATAAAGCGATCGCTACCCTCATCACCTCTCAGTTTATCTCTGCCCGCACCGCCTGAAATTCTATCGTTCCCACTGCCTCCAAATACTCTATCTTGACCTTCGCCTCCCGTAAGAATATCATCGCCGCCTAAGCCAGTTACCAAATCATTCCCACCCTGCCCATCTAATCGATTCGCAGCCATATTCCCCGTAATGACATCTTTGGCTTGTGTTCCAGTTATGCTGTCGTATCCTATAATGTTCGCCTTAACGATCGGATTACTGTTAATCGTTAACGTTCCAATCGTTAGGTCTGCATTCATCGAAGCGGTCTTTTCAGCAGAGCCATCGACTAGAGGAGACTTGAGCGAAATTAGGGTAGTTTGGTTCAGCAACACTGAGGCGGTGCCAGCCTTAATATTGGGGGTGACTAAATCGAGTTTGCCGTCGCCATTCACATCCCCGATCGCCACTCCAAAAGGCCCTGCATCTACGCCAAAGAAGACTTCACTGTTGAATGTGCCATCGCCTTTACCCATTAAAATAGAAGCATCATTACTATCAAAATTAGAAGTCACAATATCTAAAACTTTATCGCCATTAAGATCGGCAGTGGCAATAGCACTGACCCCCTTACCCACTGCAAAACTTTTCGCAGTATTAAACGTGCCATTACCATTTCCTAAAACTACTGAGACATCGCTATCATTTGCCGTTGCAAAATCCAGTTTGCCATCGCCATTAAAATCTCCTGAAACAATACCGTAAGGCGAGTTTCCAACTGCGACATTAGTAGGTGCGCCGAAGCCGCCCAAACCGTCGCCTGCCAAGATTGAGACAGTATTAGCATTCAGGTTCGCGGTAGCAATGTCAACTTTACCATCACCGTTAAAATCGCCTGTAGTAGCAGCGGCTGCACCTGCACCTGCCTTATATCCAACCGCTGTGCTGAACGTGCCGTTACCTGCACCCAGCAGAACAGAAACGTTATTGCTAGCAACGTTGGTCGTCACCAAATCTGCACGACCATCTTTATTCAGATCAGCAACTACAACGCTGTGGGGTTCGTTGCCGACTGTAATTAAAGCAGGAACAGTGCTGAAGGTGCCGTTGCCACCACCTAAAAGAATGGAAATATTACCGGGAGTCGATTCGTTAGCCGTAACAATGTCTGCAAAGCCATCGTTGTTAAAGTCGCCTGTTGCTGCAACTTCCGGTTCTCTACCGTTTACTTGCAGAGAGATAGGAGTAGCGAAACTACCAGAACCGTTGCCCAGCAACACAGAGGCAGTGCCATTAGGCTGATCTTCGCCATTGCCCACCAGTAGATCAAGAACTTTGTCGCCATTGAAGTCTGCCAAAACAACAGCTTTAGATCTTGCGCCGGGTGCGAGAGGAATAGGAGTGCCAGGGGCAACAATAAATTTGAGGGGAGACGGATTTATCATAAGTTATTCAACTGGTTTTAAACAGGGGTAGATCTGTGGTTAGTCTTGGCGCGTTCAACGATTTCTCGTTCGTTCTAATGCTGCTCATGATGCAGTCATTTTGAAATCACGGGTAAATACCGCATTACGCAGTTTTGACTGGCACATGCATAGCGATCGCCATGCATCAATCAACCCCAGTATTTCCAGCTTTTTTCAAACATAGACCTGTGACAGTTGCCTATGGCGGCATGACGTTAGGTGTAATATCTGATGACAGACAAATGATTAAATTGAACCCGACAGAATGCGATCGCCCTCCGGATTCAGCGGTGTATTGGTTCCATCCACCGTTACATAAATTCCAGTTGCCTTAACTCCTTGAGGCGGCGTTTGAGAGGGCGTTAATTTAACAAATACTGAACCCTTAGCATCAGTATTAAAATCGCCACAAGGAAGGGTTTGACCATTGGCAAGCGTTAGCCACATTCGATAAATTTGGTCGGGGGGCAAGGGTGGCAAGTTGCCTAAAGACACCACAACCTCTTGCCATTGACCCGGTGTGAAGAGGAGCGTTCCGGCGGCTTTTTCACCCTTAAGCGCAACAAGACGACTGTTAGGGCGCTGAAGAATGGCAGCAACTCGATCGGTTTGCGTGGAGTCGGTTTCTGTTTGTTGGGCAAAGCTTAGCGCTTGCCGAAGGCGGAAATTATCAGCCCCTAGCATTAGTGCCAGCAGCGTGGTTAGACCCGCAAGGATCTTGCCCCAACCGATAGAGGGCGACCCTTGCGGTATCTGCGAAGCAGCGCGCAACACAGGGTCTACTGAAGCGGGTGTGGGACTTGATAAAGCATTCGCTATCAAGATCTTGTCTCGTAATTGGGGCGGCGGTGTCATCATAGGCATTGCTTGAGGCGTTGACCAGAGGCTAACCTGCATAGCGCGGACTTCTGCTGATAGCGCTGCATCCGTCGTCAAGCGTCGTTCGACTCGCGCCATTTCTTCGGGTTCCAGGTCGCCCAAGACATAGCCAGCAATCATGAGTTGATCTTCTGTCGATATTTGTGTCATCTTCCTATCCCACCGCGTCGCCTAAAATTTGTCGAAGCTTAATTAATCCTTGTCGGGCATGGGTTTTGACCGTACCCAAGGGCAGACTCAACTGTTGGGCAACTTCAGATTGACTCAAGCCTTTGTAATAGTTCAGTTCTAACACTTGTCGTTGGTTATCGGAGAGGTGGGTCAGGGCTTGCCGAACGGTTTGTTGCTGTTCGGCAGAAGAGGCTTGTTCTAGGGGCGTGGGGGCAGAAAACTCAAGGGGGGTTGATTGCTGTAAGCGATCGCTCATACGTTGCTGGCTGCTGCGACTATGAAGTTTGTTGATGGCGCGCGATCGCGTCATAACGCCCAAATAGGTACTTAATGCAGCCCGACTCGGATCAAAGCGCTCCTGCTTCCAAAAGGTCAGAAATACCTCTTGAGTCAGGTCTTCGGCTTCATCTGCTTGATTCAAAATTTTGAAGGCGATAGTGTAGACCAAACCCCCATAGCGATCATAGAGAATACCGAGGGCTTGCTGCTGTCCGCCTCTCAGGAGACGGATGAGTTCAGCATCGGTAGTATCAGCTTGAATCCGAGGCATGTATCCAATCAGAGTGAACGATGAAATTATACCTCGTTCTGAGTTGATGCAGTAGACGTTCAAGAGGTGCAGAAGAGACGCAAACAGGGCACGGCGATCGTGCCCTGTCGCTTTGAGAATGCTATTTCTAGACTAAGCTAAAGTTGTTGACAGAGAAATTTGCCACACTGGCAAGGGAACCTGTTTTCGCATCACCCAAATTCGCCAAAACGCTAATGTCGCCGCCGTTGGCTAAATCTTTTGAGTAAACTAAGCGGTTAATGCCCAGAGTAGTGTTGAAGTAGACAAATGCTCCTTCTTTATCGGTAATGCTATTGTTGTCAGCGATCGCCTTTGCCGCACCCGCCGCCGCCGCAAATCCGTTGGTCAGAACTAGAACGTTGCCGTTGGTCAGGGTTGAAGACGTCCCCTTTTGAAAATTGATAGCGCTAATGCCCAAATCTTTAGAATTTAAGTTGAAGCGATCGCCGCTGATCTCAAAGTCTTTAATCACATCCGGCTTATTCAGGACGCTAATGCCCGTCCCTCCGGCGTTAGGAGTGAGCGCACCACCTGCAAAAACATTGCCTGCGTAGACAAACTGATCAGCGCCAGATCCTCCCGTTAAAGTATCTACACCGTCTCCCCCTGTGATCACATCATTGCCATCACCGCCAGTCATCACATCATTTCCCGTACCGCCAATCAACACATCATTTCCAGCATCACCATTGAGTTGCAAAAGCGTACTCGTTGCTGATCCATCAAAACTGTCATTACCATCGCCACCAGAGAAAGAAACTAGGTTCACACCTGTGCTAGATAAATCGTTTACTTTGAAGGTATCGTTTCCTGCTAAACCGATTACATCAAAAGCTTCTGATGTATCTACAGTTAAAGTAAAACGTCCTGCTCCCAGCGTTCCATCCAATGCAACTCGCTCAAAAAATGCTTTGTTCAATGCATCTTTACCAAGGACGAAACTATCCGCTTTTGTCTCGGCTCCTTTAACAACAATCGTATCATTTCCGGCGTTCCCGCTCATGATATCGCTGCCATCTCCATCAACCCATTCCAGCGTATCATTACCATTCCCACCTGCCATCACATCATCGCCCTTTCCACCCGAAACAGTGTCATTGCCATCACCACCATTCAGGGTGTCATTGCCATCGCCGCCCTCTAGAGTGTCATTGCCTGTACCACCATCCAGGGCATCATTGCCATTACCGCCGAGCAGTGTATCGTTGCCATTACCGCCTACTAGACTATCAGCACCGTTACCACCATCCAAGAAATCATTGCCATCGCCTCCGTTTAAGATATCATCGCCTCTCCCTCCGAACAATTGATCTGAATCATCGCCTCCGTTCAAACTATCATTGCCTGCTCTGCCAAAAAGAAAGTCATTGCCTGCTAGCCCTAACATGACATCTTTTTTGTTAGTGCCTCTGAAAACGTCGCTGCGATCGGTGCCTTTAATTCTTTTGGATTTTGCCATGATCTTTCTCCTTATTGCTGTCGTGAAGATGGTGAAAGCGAACTAACAACTATCCAAATATTTTGGGAAAGCGTTTGTGTTGTTCTGTCATGGATACAGGTGTGGTCAGCACCTGGATTTAAATTAGGAAAAAGTTTTCTAGGAAGAGGCATTTGGCAGCAGATGGAAGAGCCGTATGATCAGCGATCAACGACAATCGTGAAACCAACTTGCAGTTCCATAGAGGTTGGTTAAAGTCGGAAGATCTTATATTGATGGGCGATCGTCAAAATCCAGACTTTGATCTAGATTCCATGACATGCGACCCTGTATCAATTGCATGTTTAGTGCTAGGAGTAGATTTTTATCACGCTCAAGTCCCAGATAGACTGGGTATGCCTCAGACCCTGGGGAGAAGCCCCAATGGTGCTGGCAATTCCTACTCATTACGGGGAAGCATCCTACTCATGGTAGATGTTCTCCCAACCTTCTGAATGTTATTCATGACTAGGCGATCGATTTCTGGTACTAGTGCTTGAGATAGCTTCCTATCAGGAGCAGGCAAGCATCCTTACTACTTTTGACCTTGGCTTGCTCTAACTCTCAGCAACACTTGCCGAAAGCAAGGTAATTAACCCTTAAGTTGAGGCATTTTTTCCTAAAATTTGTCCTACAGCTAGGGTGCGGCTCAGTATATAGTGAGAAGTAGGCGTAGCATCTATCCGCGTAGGTTGGCTCTTTATTTTTAATCTTCTCGATCGCCACTTTAAAGTAGAAAGTAGGAAAAGTAGAAAGTAGGACATCCTAACAGTTAAATTTGAAGGTTGTGTTCTGGTGCAATCTCTGTTGTGGTTCCTTTAAGGGGTGGCTGAGTAAGAGTGATATCGGACGTAGCTTTGCAATCTCTGATTAACTTTTAAAACTCTATCCTATGAAGCAAGTTATAACCTGCTGAGTTTAATTGATTAAGCCAAGGCGTTTCGGCGCATAATTTTGAGGGAAAGGAGAAAAACTGAGCTTTAACAGTCTCCACCTCTAGAATTAGCTACTGATAATGACTGAATAATGATTGCCCCTTTCTAAAAATTAGAAAACTTTGAAGTACACTCAGCGATTGCTAAAAACAGTCCCAGGTCATACCGTTGGTGGGCGGTATCGAATCGTTCGCCAACTGGGGGTAGGGGGATTTAGTCAAACATTTCTGGCAGAAGATACTCAACTACCCAGCCATCCGCTTTGTGTTGTCAAACAACTCAAGCCACAAGTACGTAACCTAGAGCGATGGTCGATCGCCAAACGCCTCTTTGATACTGAGGCTCAGGTTCTCTATCAGTTAGGAAATCATGACCAAATTCCTCGTTTATACGCTCACTTTGAAGAGCATCAGGAATTTTATTTAGTTCAAGAATTAGTAGAAGGGGAATCGCTACAAAAATTGTTCATTCCCGAACAGCCCTGGACAGAACAACGGGTCATTGTTCTGCTGAAAGACATTTTGCAGATTTTAATCTTTATCCATGACCAGAATGTTATTCATCGAGACATGAAGCCTTCTAATATCATCTGTCGTCAGCGGGATGGCAGAGCGATGTTGATTGATTTTGGGGCAGTTAAACAGGTCAGTGCCCCCTCGCTTGATGCAGCCGATGGACAAATGATGACAATTTCTATTGGCACTCAGGGCTATGTGCCAACGGAGCAGTTAAGCGGTAGCCCTCGATTTAACAGCGATATTTACGCAGTGGGGATTATGGGAATTCAAGTTCTGACTGGAATTCGTCCTCATTTATTAGAGCGCGAAGTTCAGACGAACGAAATTATTTGGCGCAATCGTCCGACTGACCCGCCAGGAACATCGGTGCAGATTAGTCCCGAATTAGCGACTATTCTCGATCGCATGGTGTGTTATCACTTCAGGGATCGCTACCAAACGGCGGCAGAACCTTTACAGGCTCTTGAAGAACTGCTGCAACAACGGAACGATGTGGTACCTGCCCTTGAATTTGCTGCCCTTGCCTCTGAGTCGGCGATCGCTTGGAACAAACTAAATCAAAGTTTTGAGCAATCTTTGGCCTCGCCACCGCTGCTAGCCCATCCTGAGTCACCGCTAGCGGTTGCTGTTACTGATGCGGCGATCGCTCCAACTTCTTTTGAGGGCATTGCCAATGCGGCGATCGCCCCCACCTCCTTCAAAGTAGCGCCTGAGTTAATGACCCTTAAAACAAACATCGTGGCAAGGTCGGCTGTAAGGGAGTTGCCAGCTTCTCGTCCGCCGTTGCTCCAGGCAGCCATGGCTCAGGTTCGCTCAACCTTGCACACGGCTTCTCAAAAGATCCCTCACCCATCAGAGTGGAATTCTAATATTTGGAGAGTAGGCATCCTTGGTGGACTAAGTATCGCGGCGATCGTTAGCTTGTCCTATCCCTCCAATCGGCTCAAGGGGCTTAGTATTATTCCTCGTTCAGCCCAAGTTACTCCTACCACGACCCCTATTTCTTTGCCTTCTTTGCCCTGTCGGGAACCTTCCCCCCCCCCCTTGCCGTCTAGAGAAGCGGACTACGAGTATCCAGACGGCACCCGCTATTACGGCTCAGTGGCGCAGGGTCGTCCAACCGATGGTCGAGTGCTGATGGTGTTTCCTACCGGTAATCGCTATGACGGAGATCTGAAGGGAGAAAAACGTACAGGATGTGGCACTTACACGTTTGCTAGTGGAAAACGTTACGTTGGGCAGTTCCAAAACGATCGCTTTGAAGGGCAAGGCACCTGGATTTTGCAGAATGGCGATCGCTATATTGGTAGCTTCCAAAATAATCGATGCCAAGGTCAAGGCACATTTGTTTTTGCAAACGGCTCATCTAGGCGTGGTGTATGGCAGGATGGTAGCTTAATTGACGGCAATTTATCGTGTAACCGCTGAGCTTAAATTTAAGTCTTTTGAGGTTATAAATAAAGCACGGATTAATGCTACCTTCACATTGTTTATTCAGTATAAAGAGGCATGATTTATGACTAAGAAGTTGTCTAAGTTACTTAAACTCTCGTTGCCCCTCGTCACACTGCTTTTCATAAGCGGAGGCAGCTTAATTTCTAACAAGGCTCTTGCTCAAGATACTCCAGACCCTACCCCTGCCTCACCCTCACCCTCACCTTCACCTTCACCTTCACCTTCACCTTCACCAGGAACAGCAACGCCCACTACCCCAACTCCTAGCAGCACTCCCACTCCGGGTAGCACAACAACTCCTGGCGGTACGACCACTCCTCCGGGTAGTACAACAACTCCAAGTGACACCACCCCTGACAGTACGACTCCCAATAGTACAACCACTCCTAATACTACAACTCCTTCCAACGGCACGACTTCATCGCCTAGCGACACAATTAGACCTACCACTCCGACTTCAAACCCTAACCCACGGGCTTTATGGTAAAGCAGTTCTAGGAATTGCTTGGGCGTAAAATTCCTGCCTGTAGAGACGCATTATTTGTTCTTTTAGGGTGTTCTTCCAGGGCAATCTGCGTCTTTGTCTTAGCATCAGTAAGCGCCTAGTCATCCTAGTTGTGGAGCAAGATGTAAGAACTACCTTCTTATCTATATAACCGGGTTCCTTATCGAACTAGGTTTTTAACAGAGATCTAGAGTTAGTCAATTTCTCTCTACAGCAGGTATCGATATCAAAATATTGGCATTGCCGAATTGTAAGCTGAAGATCTAGTTCCCCTGCTCTCTTAGGGCAGGGGCTAGAAGTTAGGTTTAATCAACAAGGCGACGGATCTCTCCTCAGCCCTTCTTCTAAAGACAAGGGTATTTGAGCAGATTCATAATTTCATTCAGTAACGCCCAAATATTTAGGTCAAATGTTTTTGTCAAACCATAAAGCGAATGGGGATCTTCGGTACTCTTTACAAGTTTCTTTAGGAGCAGTGTTAACCCTTATTTTTGTTGGATTGCCAGCAACTGCCCAATCTGCAACTCCTGAAGCCATTGGTCAATCTGATGAGGTCACCCCATCGTCACCGCTTTATCTTCCCTTTCTAGATGAAGTTCAATATTTACCTCCCATTCAACCTGTTCTACCAGAGGTTTCAGAAACCCGCCTCGTGCTTAAGATAAGTGAGCGTATGGTTTATGTTTACCAAGGTAACTCGCTAAAGGTAAGCTATCCCGTGGCTGTGGGTAAAAAGGGTTGGGAAACGCCGACAGGTCAATTTAAGGTCACTTCAATGCTAGAAAACCCGGGTTGGACAAATCCTTTTACGGGTGAAGTGGTGAGTGCTGGAGCAGATAATCCTTTGGGGGAGCGCTGGATTCAGTTTTGGACGGATGGTCAAAATGCGATCGGGTTTCATGGTACGCCGAGTCGAGAATCTGTAGGTCGGGCGGCTTCCCATGGCTGTGTACGGATGTATAACGAAGATGTTCGCGAACTGTATGCTCTAGTTTTGTTAGGAACACCTGTGATAGTAGAACCCTAAAAGATTGATTTATGATGAATTTCCGGAAACGTTGAGCTATTTTTAGAACAAATATTAAAAATAAACATTCAGTTAACAGAATCGGAGAGGCGGATGATTGCCTATGTTTTTGCCAATTATTTCTTTAAATGTAAAGAAAAGAGTGCAGAGAAAGAGTGCAGAGAATGTGATTAGAAGTTTTGGCGTTGCTGAATGAAAGTATGAAAATTTGGTTCCCCTGCCTTGACAGGGAAGGGGCTGAGGGGGTTTGAATCAGCAACGCAGCGAGACAGATCTCTCCCCAAACCCTCTCCTAAAGGAAAGGGGCTTTGAGCAGATTCATATTCACTAATGCCGAAGTTTTATAGCGATCTACCAATTTGTTTGATTTGAGCTAACTATTCTATTTATTCCTAGCTGCACGGTAAAAAAATTCTAGGTGCCGATTATGTCAAATCAAAACAGCGTACAGTGGCAGGCTGGGAATATTATTCTCGACTTGTATAAAGTAGTTGGCATTTTGGGGCAAGGTAGCTTTGGCGAGGTCTACAAGACTCGACATTTGGGTTGGAATACTGACCTATCGGTTCATAGTCCATCTTCAGCAACTCTTACGGCGTTAGGTGGAAATGAAAACTTTGAGCAGCAGGTTAAAACTTGGATCAGGCTAGGGCTGCACTCTCACATTGCAGGGTGCTACTACATCCGCTATGTCAATGACCATCCGTTGGTGTTTACGGAGCATGTGGCAGGCGGCAGTTTACGAAATTGGATTGGCGATCGCCGTCTCTACTCCAATGGCACCACACTTGCCTTGCGTCGTATTTTAGATATCGCGATTCAACTTGCCTGGGGGCTTCACTATGCCCATGAGCAAGGCATCATTCACGAGCATGTTACGCCTAACACGGTTTTGATGACCGCTGCTGAGGAAGCCAAGATTACTGATTTTGGTTTGGCAAAAGCCGATACTACCGCGATCGCTTACCTGGCTCCAGAGCAGCACCGTCAAGCACTCTTAACCCAGCAAACTGATTTATGGGGTTGGGGGTTAACGGTGCTAGAAATGTTTGTCGGTCAATGCACCTGGGCAACTGGGACAACCGCCATGCAGGCATTAGATCATTATTTAGAACATGAACTCAAAGAAGCGCAACTGCCTCGAATGCCTGTGCAAGTTGCCCAACTTTTGCAACGCTGCTTTCAAGACAGCCCAGACGATCGCCCTGCAAGTTTGAGAGAAGTGGCAAATCTTCTTCAGGCTCTCTACCTAGAAGCAATGGGTCGTCCATATCTGCGGCAAGAACCGCCCCTGACTCCCACGACCGCGGATGACCTTAATAATAAAGCTGTATTTGCCTGGGATTTGGGGCAACTGACGGAAGCCTTCAGGTTGTGGGAGCAAGCGTTGATAAATCAACCTCGACATTTGGAGGCTATCTACAATCGAGGGCTAATGTTGTGGCGATCGGGCAGAGTCAGCGATGATCAGGCACTACTACGGCAATTAGAGCAGCAATTAGAAATGAGCCGTTCTTCTACGCAAGATTGGCGAGTCGAGTATCTCTTGAGCCTGGTTCAAATGGAGCGAGGGAATTACCAGACAGCCCTACAAATTTTAGAAGGAGTTCACGCGAGAGGCATTCAGCAAGACGATATCCGAGCCGCCCTCACCCTAGCAAAAGAGCGTCTGCCCCACGCTAAGCAACTACTGCCTCAACTCGGTGAAGCAACCCAGAAAAAACGCACCAATCACAAAATCAAAGCCATCACTTTAAGCCCAACCAGTCTCTATGCCCTCTCTAGCGGTGAGGAAAAGGCGATACGGCTGTGGGATATTGCTAAGGGGCGGTGTTTATGCCTTTTTAAAGGACATGAAGAACAGGTGCTTTCGGTGGCATTTAGCCCCGATGGTTGCTCTATTTTGTCGGGGGGCGATGACCAAACAGTGCGGCTGTGGAATGTGGGTGATGCTAGCCAAGTTCATACCTTTGACGGTGGAGAACGCCGGGTTATAAGGCGAGATACAGGCAACCTATTTAAGCCTCTTGGTATTTTAGTCAATAAACTGCGCAACCTAACTCGCCAATGGGGATCGCAGGGTCATCAGGGCGCAGTGCGATCGGTGACTTTTAGTGCAGAGGGTCGCTATGTCCTTTCAGGGGGGGATGATCAAGTCATTAAGCTGTGGATGGTGGCAACGGGTGAGTGTTTGCAGACTTTTCGGCGGCATCAAGGGCGCATATCAACCGTGCTGTTTCATCCCGATCGCCAGCACATTCTATCGGCTAGCGATGACCAAACGATCAAAGTTTGGGAGATTGCTACGGGTCAAGCTAAGCAGACTTTTGAAGGACATCACGATCTGACCTCAATGGCTTGTAGTCCAGACGGATTGTCTGTTTTGGCAGGAGATAATCCTATCAAACTTTGGAATATGACCACCGGGCATATGACCCGAACGTTTGAGGGACATCAGGGAGCCGTCCGAGCGGTGGCATTTAGCCCAGATGGTCGGTTTTTCTTGTCGGCAGGCGATGATCAACTGCTGAAGCTGTGGGAGGTGAAGACGGGGCGCTGTTTGCGAACTTTCGAGGGACATGAATCAGTGATTCGAGCGATCGTCCTGAGTTCAGATGGTCAGCATGTGCTGTCGGCAGATGCGTCAACGCTGAATTGGTGGGCGGTTCATAGCACCGATGCGCTAGATTTGGCACCGTTACGCCTCTCTAATTTGCAACTCACTGAGCCGGAGATCGGAGGCGATCGCCTCTATGAACAAGAGCTAGCCCAATCCCAGGCGGCGCTAGAGGAGGGCGATGCGGTTACAGCGGCACAACATATTCGGCAGGCACGGGCACAACTCGGATACAATCGCGGGTCAGAAGCGGTTCAAGCCTGGCTCAATCTTTATACGGCGCTCCCTCGGCAAACTTTAAAAGATAGCTGGGAGCCTATAGGCTTTGAACGGTACACGGCAGCGTTGCACGCAGTGGCATTTAATCTAGCGGGCAACTCTGTTTTAGCAGGCAGTGCCGATGCAACGTTGAAACTGTGGGATATTGCGACCAGTCGTTGTCTTTTAAGCTTTGAAGGGCATAAGGGGGAAGTCGCAGCGGTGGCATTGAGTCCGGTCGGACACTCGGCTTTGTCGGGCAGTGCCGATGCGACGCTGAAACTGTGGAATGTGACGACGGCTGAATGTTTAAGAACCCTAACTGGGCATACCGCTGGAGTGAGTTCGGCGGCGTTTAGCCCAACGGGTCGCTATGCTTTGTCGGGCAGTAGAGATACCACACTCAAACTCTGGGAAATTGCCACGGGTCGGTGTTTGCAAACCCTAAAAGGTCACCGAGATGCGGTAATGGCAGTGGCGTTTGGCTCAGATGGGCGATCGGTAATATCGGCAAGTGCTGACAAAACCCTGAAGCACTGGGACATTGCCACAGGTGAATGCTTAAACACCTTTGAGGGGCATGTCGCGGCGGTTTATGCGGTAGATTGGAGTGCAGACGGTCGCTCTGTTGTTTCTGGCAGCGCTGACCAAACGCTGAAGCTGTGGACTACGGACGGCGAGTGTCTACGAACGTTTGCCGGACATGCTGGGGCAGTTCGATCAGTTAGCTTAAGTACTGATGGACGATATGCCCTTTCCGGCAGCGATGATAAAACCTGTAAACTGTGGAATGCTGTCACAGGTGATTGCTTATGGACTTTTGCCGGACATACGGCAGCGGTTCGAGCCGTAAGCCTGAGTCCAGATGGTCGCTATGTGTTCTCAGGTAGCGATGACCAATTTTGTAAAGCCTGGCTTTTAGATTGGGAATTAGCAGAGCAACCGCCCCGCAATTGGGATGAGGGAGCCAGCCCCTACCTAGAGTCTTTCCTGCGTTTACATACCCCCAGCGTTGGCATCTTGCCTGCTAGTCGTCAGCCTAGCGCTGAAGAAATCACCTTGGCGCTCACCTATGAGGGGACTCCGACCTGGACTGAAGTTAATTTCAACAATTTAATGCAAACGTTGAAGGCAGCAGGCTATGGCTGGCTGCAACCCAATGGCGTGCGTCAGCAGTTGAACCAAATGGTGAAGGCGATCGCCAAACCTGTTGCCCCAATTGCCCAAGTCGTCCAAGTCGCCCAAGTTCCGGCTTCGCCCGAAGCTCCGGCTCCCTTCGCCACAGCGTTTGCAACTGAATTCGCCACAGCATTTACCTCGTCTGAACCCAAGGCTAAAGTGATCTTGAGCGTGATTGCGGGCAGTTTGCAGGGATTAGAAGTGGAATTTGACGATCGCACCATTTGCATTATTGGTCGCGCCAAAGATTGTCATGTGCAGTTGCCCAATGACGAGTTGCACAAAACGATTTCTCGCTACCATTGCCTCCTCGACATTAATCCTCCGGCTGCCCGGATTCGTGATCTAGGCAGTCTGCACGGCACCTACATCAATGGTCAAATGATTGGCAAACGTCAACGCGACCAAACGCCTGAAGAGGGGGCTCAAATAAATTTTCCAGAACATGACCTGGCTGATGGCGATGAAATTAAGCTGGGACAAACTATCTTTTCCGTCAAGCTAGAATCCCTTGCCAAGGATGAACCTGTCGATGCAGGAACTAACAAACCTCTTAATCCTTTCACTGGCTTCCTCAATAGCGTGCCTTTAGTGGAATCATCGGGTGGTGAATCAGGTCATGAGAACGGCTTAGAGTTGCCTCTTATTGAAGGGTACACGCCAGTAAAACAGTTGACTATCAGTGAAGCAGGGGTGACGTACTTAGCTCGGCAAAACGCCACCGATCAACTGGTCACTCTGAAGGTCATGCTGCCCCAAAAGGCAGTACGACCTTCGGTTGTGGAAGCCTTCTTGCAGGAAATAGAGCTAATTAAAACCTTGCAGCATCCCAGTATTATTCGGCTTCTAGATTCTGGCTATCAGAATGATGCCTTTTTCTTTGCCATGGATGCTTGTGAGGGTGGCAGTGTGGTTGAGCTAATGCAGCAACGGGGCGGACGCTTGCCTGTAGATGAGGCAGTAGCGATCGCCCTACAAGTCTTAGAAGGTTTGGAGTATGCCCATCAGGTTAGGCTCCCCGTTGGCAGATTCACTGAGCGATCGATGCGTTCTGCTCAAGGCTTAGTTCACTGTGACCTCAAACCGAGTAATATTTTGCTGTCGGCTGGGTCTGTGCAGACGGTTAAAATTGCTGACTACGGTTTAGCCAAAGCCTTTGACCAGGCTGGTTTAGGGGGATTATCCATGAGTGGAACGGCAGCTAACCTGCCTGTATTTATGCCCCGACAGCAGGCGGTTAATTTTAATTATGCTGAGGCTGAAGTGGATGTTTGGGCGATCGCCGCCTGTCTCTACTACATGCTGACCGGAACATACCCACGAAACTTCAGCAGCGGCAAAGATCCTTACCTTGTCCTCTTACAAACCGATCCGATCTCGATTAGCCAGCGAGAAGTAACGATCCTTCAACCGATAGCCAATTTAATTGACCAAGCTTTGGTCGATAATCCCCAAATTATCTTTAAAACGGCAACAGCCTTTAAACAAGCCTTAAAGGAGATCTCTTAGCTGTCGCAATCTCGCAATCGGTAAACCCGCGTAGGGAGCGATATAGTAACAAATGTTCCCGATCGTGAGGTTCGGCTTGTGACTGATTCACCGCTTTTAATTGCCCAGCTAACGGATACTCATTTGTTTGCAGATGGCAGTCAGGAGATGCTGGGATGTCGGACGAATCACTCCTTCCGTGCAGTGGTTGCGGATATTAGTCAGTTGCAGCCCCAGCCGGATGTGTTGCTGTTGACGGGAGATCTTTCTCAAGATGAAACCCTAGAGTCGTATGTGTATTTGCGATCGCTCATCGAACCGTTAAACATTCCGACCTACTGGATTCCGGGCAACCATGACCAAGGCTTAGCCGACCTGGAGCAGGGCTTAAACTCTGCATTAATTTTGCCCGACAAACACTTTCAGAAAGGCGAATGGAATTTTATTTTGCTGAACACCATGATGATTGGCAAAGTGCAAGGACGGCTATCGGTTGCAGAACTCACGAGACTGGAGGAGCAGCTACACCTCCATCATCAGCCCACGATCGCAGTCCTGCATCATCCGCCGTTGCCAGTGGGCGCAGAGTGTATGGATCAGATTCGCCTAGAAAATTCCGATGAATTATTTGAGATAATCGATCGCTTTCCCCAGGTCAAAATCGTTCTGTTTGGGCATATTCACCATGCGTTTGAGCAGTTGCGGCACAGCGTTCGCTATGTGGGTACGCCCTCAACCTGTGTGCAGCTTAAGCCCAAAAGTGAGGTGTTTACAATTGACGCTCGCCCGCCCGGATTTCGGTTGTTGCGGCTGTATCCCGATGGGCAATATGAGACGGAAGTACGGCGAGTTGCGACCCTTGCGGCAACGGCAAAGCCGATCGCCAATGGTTAACCTGGGCGCGTAAATCAGCAGGTAATTTGTTGTCGTGGTGCGGATAAATGGGCAAGCGCGGCTGAAGTTGCCATCCGGCAGGTTGGAGCAGCGCGGCAAGATTTTCGTCGCGGGGATGGGGATAGTCGGGGTTGACTTCATCTTTGGGACTAATGCCGCCCAGATCGCTGGCTCCCGCTTGCAGACAGGCGATCAGTTGAGGCGCATAAGGAATGAGATTGGGGGGAATTTGCAACACAATATCAGCAGGTAATAAATGACGCGCAATCGCCACCAGTTCCACCAGTTGCTCGATCTCAAAAGCTTCTCCTTGCCACGCCTGATTCTGCCCCGGACTGTGCGGCTGAAGAATAACTTCTTGAATGTGTCCCCAATGGCTGTGGACTTGAGCGATCGTCTCCAAGGTTGCCACCCAATCTGCTTGGGTTTCCCCCAACCCCAACAGCAAGCCCGTGGTAAACGGGATCTGTAACTCTCCTGCCTGTTCTAGCTGCTGAAGCCGCAGCGCAGGTATTTTGCTAGGCGAATGGCGATGAACAGTTTGTAACAGCGCTGGGGTCATTTGCTCTAGCATTAACCCCATGGAAACGTTGACGGTTTTAAGCTGTGCCATTTCCTCATGAGTCAGCAACCCTGCATTGGTATGAGGTAAAAACCCAAGGCTAAGGGCAAGTTCACAAAGATCATAGATTCTTTGAAACCAATCAGAACGGCGATCGCTTTGAGGATGAACTTCGCCGCTCAGTACCAAAATTTCGATCACGCCTTGGGGTTGCAGCGATCGCAACGTGGCTTCCGCCCGTGCCAAAGTCATCCACTCATCCTGATTTGGATCAACCCGAAAGTTGCAGTAGGTGCAACGATTGAAACATTCGTAGGTGGGAACTAAGGTGTAGGCGGGGCTGTAAGTCGCTGTTAAATTCATAAATTTAAATTCATAAATTCACGTTGCAATCTCCAGGCACCGCACCAAAAAAGCCCAGCGATCGGCAATTTCTTCAATCACCTTCGCAGTGGGTTTCCCGGCTCCATGTCCTGCCTTAGTCTCAATTCTAATCATTACAGGTGCATCGCCCTGATGCGCTGCCTGTAACGCCGCTGCAAACTTAAAGCTGTGGGCTGGCACCACGCGATCGTCATGATCAGCGGTTGTAACCATCGTTGCAGGATAAGCTGTACCTGGCTTGAGATTGTGTAACGGCGAGTAGGCATAAAGTGCCTCAAACTCGTTCTCATTATCAGACGAACCGTATTCCTCGCACCACGCCCAACCAATGGTAAATTTGTGGAATCGCAGCATATCTAGTACACCCACCGCAGGCAGTGCTGCACCAAATAAATCAGGGCGCTGAGTCATGCAGGCTCCCACTAACAAGCCACCGTTACTGCCTCCGGCGATCGCCAATTTCTTCGACGATGTATATTGATTCGCAATCAGCCATTCTGCTGCCGCAATAAAATCATCAAATACATTTTGTTTACGCTGTTTTACGCCTGCCTGATGCCACTCTTCGCCATACTCGCCGCCGCCACGCAAATTAGGAACGGCGTAAATTCCACCTAACTCCATCCACACTAAATTACTAGGCGAAAAAGACGGGGTAATGGAAATATTAAAACCGCCGTAAGCATAAAGATAAGTCGGGTTATTTCCATCTAATACCAGTCCCTTTTTATGGGTAATAAACATAGGCACTTTGGTACCATCTTTGCTGTCGTAAAAAACCTGCTGAGTTTCATATTGCGAGGGGTCAAAATCTACATCAGGCTCTCGGAAAAGGCTGCTCTCTCCCGTCACCATGTTGTATCGGTAAATGGTATTGGGCGTGGTAAACCCAGTAAAGCTGTAAAAGGTTTCGGTGTCGTGGCGCTTGCCGCCAAAGCCACCTGCCGAGCCAAGTCCAGGCAGTTCAATTTCCCGTACGAATGCGCCCGTTAGGTCAAAGATTTTGATTTGAGTATGGGCATCTTTAAGGTAACTCGCAACAAATTGGTTATTAAGTAAGCCTATACCTTCTAGAGTTTCGTCAGCTTGAGGAATGATTTCGTGAACGGTATTGGGATTGGTGATGTCAATGGCGATCGCGCGTTTTCGAGAGGCATCTAAATCTGTTTCAAACCAAAAAGTTGTACCATCATTATCAATAAAACTATAACTGGCTTCAAACTCAGAAATTAACTCTACAACCGGGTTCTTGGAATTACCCAGATCCTTGTAAAACACCAAATTTTTAGGCTGGCTACCCCTCCAGACGGAAATGATTAGATAACGTCCATCTTCTGTGACTCCACCGCTAAAACCCCATTCTTTTTGGTCTGGACGTTCATAAATTAATACGTCTTCGGCTTGCGTTGTGCCCAAGCGATGATAGTAAAGCTTCTGAAAATAATTAACATCTTCTAGCTTTGTTTCTGCGTTTGGTTCAGCATAGCGTGAGTAGAAAAATCCCTGGTTATCCTGTGTCCAAGAAGCCCCCGAAAACTTAATCCACTGGAGATGATCGGGCAAATCTTCTCCAGTTTCTATATCGCGCACTTTCCACTCTTGCCAGTCAGAACCTGCTGTCGATAAGCCATACGCCATCAGGCGGGCATCTTCGCTGATGGATAAGCCAGAGAGGGCAACAGTGCCATCGGCTGATAACGTGTTGGGGTCGAGCAATACTTTGGGCTCGGCATCTAAAGCAGGCAGGGTATAGAGAACACTTTGGTTTTGTAAGCCGTCGTTTTTGAAATAAAAATAGCGATCGCCCTCCTTAAAAGGAATCCCAAACTTCTCATAATCCCAAAGCTTTGTGAGGCGCTGCTTTAAGGTTTCTCGAATGGGAATGTCGTTGAGATAAGCAAAGGTGACTTGGTTTTGCGCTTCAATCCAGGCTTGACTCTCTTCAGAATTAGGATCTTCGAGCCAGCGATAAGGGTCGGCGATCGCTTGACCATGATAATCGTCTACTTGATCAACAGTAGCCGTAATGGGGTAGCTCAGTTTAGTCGGAATCTGATCAGACTGAAGCATAGGGAAAGTTCTGAACGACAGTTCTTAATCTAGCGTGTTCCTTCAGATCAGTGCTCATAAAAAAAGTCTCTCCTTAGAAAGACTTTCGATACAATGCCAGAAAATAGAATGCCAGAAAATAGAATTACCTAGAAACAGGGAGCTTCGGCACCAGTGTGCCTAATGTTTGCCCATTTTGACTTGCCCGAGTAGGCTCTCGTAGTAGCACCTCACGGATCAGCCTTGCAGCCGCTCTTTGCGCCAATCCACCTGCAATATGCTGTCCCATCTCATGTAATTCAGGCTTAAAAAACAAGCGAGGTACCAAAGGAACCAGAAGCGCAGGATCAAATCCAGGTGTTTCGCGCAGCATCCCAACAATTCCTAAAATCCGATCCAAATTGCTGGGTTCAGGAGCCGCAACTCCCTTTTGAACGGATTTAGATTTACCGTTAGACGACTCAGCCCAGCCCAGCCAGCCCTCCACATTATGCTTAACCTGGTCTAGAGCATTACGCCCCAAATCATCAACCCCTTTAACAATTTCTTCTGCCAGCGAGTCTCGAATAAATTCTCCTCGCTCTGAAAAAAGAAACTCAACCGTCTGCTCTAACACCTGATTAATGTCATAGTCTTGACTCTCCTGAGCATTGTTTAACAAATTCTCTAATCGATTCCAACGGAAACTACCGTCCTTAAATAGAAGATCTTGCAAGGAAGTTCTAAGTTCAGGTGACTGGTCGGTGAGCAAGCGCTTAGCAACGTAGGGGTAGGCTTTACTCAGCACTTTAAATTCAGGATCAACGTTAATGGCAATTCCTTCTAACGTCACCAACGATCGAATAATTAAGGCGTAGTAGGCAGGCACCCGAAATGGGAAGTCGTACATCACCTGAGAGAGTTGATCGGTAATACTCTTAAAATTAAGTGCTGCCACACTAGCGCCCAAAGCCCCATCAAACACAGACTTAAGAGCAGGAATAATAGGAGTCAAATCAGTTTCAGGTGTTAAAAACTCCAGCTTTACATAGTCATTTGCCAAGCCATCAAAGTCACGGTTAACCAAATGCACCACTGCTTCAATCAGACCATAGCGCTGATAGGGCTGCACTTCACTCATCATGCCAAAGTCTAGATAAGCCAGCTTGCCATCGGGTGTTGCCAGCAGGTTACCTGGATGAGGATCAGCGTGGAAAAAGCCATGCTCTAGCAATTGCAGTAGAGAGCATTGAACGCCTACTTCCACCATGTAGCGAGCATCTAGCCCTAGCTCACGAATTTCTTGGGGATTGGTCAACTTAACCCCATTAATCCATTCCATGGTTAGCACACGCCGACCGCTGTACTGCCAATAAATTCGAGGCACGTAAATATCTTGCACATGTCCATAAAGTTGAGCAAATCGCTCAGCATTACGACCTTCGTGGGCGTAGTCCATTTCTTCAAAAATGCGAGCACCAAATTCGTCCATGATGCCAACAATATCGCTGCGAACCCGTTTAATATTGCTGCTTGTCCACGCTGCTATTTGCCGCAAAATGTACAAGTCTAAAGTGATGAGTTGCGCCAAACCAGGACGCTGAACTTTAACGGCAACGGTTTCGCCACTCTTAAGTTTACCTTTGTAAACCTGCCCTAGCGATGCAGCGGCGATCGGGTCAGCAGTCAGTTCAGCGTAGATATTTTCGGGGCGATCGCCCAATTCTTCCTCAATGAACTGGTATGCTAATTCGTTAGGAAAGGGGGGCAGTTGATCTTGTAGCTGCGTTAGCTCTTCTAAGTACTGGGGCGGCACCAGATCAGGGCGAGTTGAAAGCGCTTGTCCAATTTTGATATATGCCGGACCTAGACCCGTTAGGACCTCTCGTACCCGAATAGCACGTTTACGTTGATTCTTCTCAATTTGTCCGGTTTGCTTATCCCAGAGCAACGCTAGAACAAAGGTTAGGAAAGTCCACACAATTCCTAAAAGCCGTCCCCATACTTTGAACGGGCGCTTACCATACTCAGCCGCGATCGCTTCTGGGTCATATCGTGGCGCTTCGGGTTCATCGACCACATGGATTGACTTAAGATGCTCTTGGGGCGCAGGATGGAGTTCACTCTCCATCACCACAGCCGGAACGGAAGACGAATTAGAATTTGGAGTTACGGTTTGCATGAGGGACGACAAGTGGAGGAGAGTTGGGCAGTGCTGAGTCTTTCGGTTTTCTTTAAAGGTAGTTGAGGTGATTCTGGCAGAAGCAAGCGATAGCTGAAAGTAGGATTGCGCGAAACCAAAGGTAGTTAAATCACAATAATCTCTACATGTAACGTATTGTAACAGTAGCTTTAAGATTGTTCCTATCTTCCGCCTGATAGATTCGGTTGAGGCGTTAAGAAATCAGGCGATCGCTTCCCAAGGTAGCTTTCCCTCAGGCTTTAGATCCTCCTCTAGAGTTCTCTGCCAATCTAAATTTCTCTAATATTTCCTCAAAAAACATCTCATTTTCCGTGTGACGTTCCATGTAACGCATAGTCAAAACTAGGCGTTCTTCGTCTACATTTGTACTAGTCTATTGAGAACACCTGTACCTCATCCGCTAGAGCACCATTCATTCCTTGATTCTCGATAAACTTGTAACTATCAACCCCCGGTCATCGTATTGAAATCATGCTGATCTCTCTTCAGATTGAAAACTTCGCTTTGGTCGATCGCCTCGACTTAGAGTTGGGCACTGGGTTAAACGTTTTGACCGGAGAAACCGGAGCCGGGAAGTCCATTATTCTTGATGCGCTGGATGCAGCGCTAGGTGGCAAAGTATCTAGCCGAGTTATTCGCACGGGGGCAGAGCGGGCGGTTGTTGAGGCGACGTTTGATCTTGATCCGGGGCTGCTGGGCTGGTTAGCAGAGCAGCAGATTGAATTAGTTGATGATGTATCGCTAGTCTGTAGCCGAGAATTAGTGGCGGCGCGAAGCGGGGTGCGGAGCCGATCGCGGGTTAACGGAGTGCTGGTGAATAAAGCTCAGATGGATGATCTGCGCGATCGCCTCCTCGAAATTACTGCCCAAGGACAAACCCTACTGCTAGGCAAAGCAACCCTTCAGCGCGAATGGCTAGACGGCTTTGGCGGCGTACATCTGGTTGAACAACGCGAGAGCGTCGCTGATGTTTTTATGGCAGCCCAGCAAGCATTCAAAGCCCTAGACAAACGTCGCCAATTTGAACAACAGCGCCTCCAACAGCTTGATCTCTTTGAATATCAAGCCAAAGAACTGACTGCCGCCAACCTCAGCGATCCTGATGAACTGACCCAGCTTGAGCAGGAACGCCAGCGCCTCAGCCATAGCGTTGAACTTCAGCAGCAAAGCTATCGGGTCTACCAAGCCCTTTACCAAAACGATCGCGGCTCTGAAGCTTGCGCCGACTTACTGGGCACCGCTGAAAATACACTGATTGACATGACTCGTTACGACAGTTCTTTGCAGCCCATTTTAGAACTGGTGATTGAAGCGATGGCGCAGGTTGAAGAAGCGGGACGACAGATTAATGCCTATGGGGAGGCATTGGAAACTGACCCCGATCGCCTCCAAACTGTCGAAGATCGTATTCTTGAACTGAAGCAAATTTGTCGTAAGTATGGTCCTACCCTGGTCGAAGCGATCGCCCACAGCCAGCGCGTTCAACAAGAGCTTGCTGAACTGAGTGGCAGCAGTCAATCTTTAGAAGTTTTAGAGCAGAATTATCAAGCAATTCAGGCAGAGCTTTTGCAGTCTTGCAACAAACTGACTGAACAACGCAAGCAAGCTGCTCGTCAGTTGGAGGGGCTTTTGCTCAAAGAGTTAAAGCCGCTTGCCATGGATAAAGTGCAGTTCAAAGTAGAAATTAGCCCTAGCCAGCCCACTGCCATGGGGAGCGATCGCATCAGCTTCGTTTTCAGCCCCAACCCTGGCGAACCCCTGAAGCCGATGACAGAAATTGCGTCGGGCGGTGAAATGAGTCGGTTCTTGTTGGCGCTTAAAGCTTGCTTCTCTCAGGTCGATTCGGTGGGCACGATGGTATTTGATGAGATTGATGTGGGCGTTTCGGGGCGAGTTACCCAGGCGATCGCTGAAAAGCTGCATCAACTCAGCCATCGACACCAAGTTTTGTGCGTGACTCACCAGCCGATTGTGGCAGCGATCGCCGATCATCATTTTCGCGTTGATAAACAAGTTATTGATCCAGCCAATGGCAAACGGGGCAAAGCCAAATCAACCGCATCAGAAGACGTGCGAACTGTGGTGAGAGTCATGCCCTTAAACGAACATCAACGGCGAGAAGAATTAGCGCAACTGGCAGGCGGTCAATCGGATCAAGAGGCGATCGCTTTTGCAGATTCTCTACTGTTGCAAGCTGCCAATACGCGAAGTCAAAACAATCCATCTTTAACCGTTGCATCTAAATCAGCAGCAAAAACTAAAACTCGTTCTAGATAGGAGAACCACATTTACCTAAACTATTACAGACAGCTTATGAATGAAAGATTCAGGATGTTATGCGGAAAGTTTTAGTCCATCCACCTAATTTGGGGTAATATGCATAAAATTTCTTCCTAATAAGATTGCTAGGCGGCTCAGCCTACTTGCAATGAGATCACACAAAGATACTTATAGGATATTTCAGTGTTTGAATTATCATATATGCTTTCATTTCTATGAAAAGGTTTACGTGGAAAATTCCCGAAGATAGCCTACTGCACGAACATATCAAAAATAACAACCTAAGTACTGAGCGAGAGCGTCTAGAGCGTTACAAGTTTATATGGGAAGAATTCGGGGCTCCCACTGATATGCTCTTAGCTGGAGGTATTCCAGCAATATTTGCACTGAATGAGATGAAGATTGCGTTTATAAATGGTCAGTACATGGCAACTGTTCTATTGGCGCAAGTTTTCATTGAACATTCCTTAGGGGGATACTTTGCAACCAGCGACAATACAGCTATTTCAGCAAAGGTTTTTTAAAGTTAATAGATGAGGCATTTTCGATTGGATATATCAGTTTAGAGCTATCAGAGCATCTTCATGAGTTGAGGAAAATATGTAACCCTTATATTCATGCCAATGTTGGGTTAACTTCCAAAAGCTACATGGGCAGATTCTTAGAGCAGCAAGCTACTGATCCTGATACCCTCGCAGAACGGGATGCACGTAAGGCTATACAGATACTTGCGGATTTTATACGTTTTCAAGCACCAGATTGGCACCCAAGTAATCAAGGCTTTCAGGAATGAGAGGAACTTCAATAGCATGGACAGGTTATACCAATGTCTAGCAATACATCTATAGCAGGATCAAGATTTATTCTGGAGTAAAGCCATATGTCAGATTTGCTTAAAAGAATTACGATTAATCTACAACAGTGTGGTGGTCGCCCTTGTATTCGAGGGATGAGAATTAGGGTCTCAGATGTACTGGATTTATTCGCCGCTGGACTGAGTACTAAGCAGATTTTAGAAGAGATGCCTGATTTAGAGGCAGATGATTTGAAGGCAGCACTTCTATATGCCTCACGTAGACTTAATCATCCGGTGCTGGTTGCATGACAATTTGGGTAGACGCGCATTTGTCCCCTGCAATTGCAGTTTGGATTAGCATCACTTTTGGAGTTACAGCATTAGCTTTACGAGATATTGGTTTGAGAGATGCTGAAGATCCTGAGATTTTTGAGGCAGCAAAAGCCCAAGACGTTATCTTTATCACTAAAGACAGTGATTTTGTTGATCTGGTCGATCGCCTTGGCTCACCACCGCAGATTATCTGGTTGACCTGCGGTAACACCTCAAATATCCGGTTACAAGAGATTTTGAGTGCTACTTTGCCAAAAGCCCTGGAACTACTACGATCGGGTGAAACTTTAATTGAAATCAGCGGAGAGTAGCAGATTGACTATGAAAACAGAGCAAGCGAACGTAAATCAGTTTGCAGTATGCCTGAACAACGAAAGCTACAAGGCATCACTGGAGGTCGGCAAAATATACCGATTAATTGATGATGAGGAAGCAAGGGCAAACGGGTTAATTCGGATTATTGATGAGAGCAGTGAAGACTACGCTTTTTCTATAAATCGGTTCTACCCGATCGCAGTGCCTAAGCCCATAGAAGAGGTTTTGCTAGCGTGCTAATAGGAGCAGCGGCACAACAATGGCGTTTCTCACCCTAAACTCTCAGACCCACCATTTTTTGCACCGCCTCAACAATTTGGGCAGGCTGCACGATCGTCAGGTTTTCTAGACCGCCGTTGTAGGGCGTGGGAATATCTTGAGAGGCAAGACGGAGAACGGGTGCATCTAGCTCATCGAAGAGGCGATCGTTAATAGAAGCAGTTACCTCTGCACCAATACCGCCCGTTCGCATACATTCTTCAACAATGATGACTCGATGGGTTTTGCGAATGGAGGTACCGATCGTCTCAAAATCTAAGGGTTTTAAGGAAATGAGATCAATCACTTCTGGATCATAACCTTGTTGCACCAATGGCTTCACCGCCGTCATCACATGATGCCGCATTCGGGAGTAGGTCAAAATCGTCACATCTTTGCCCGATCGCACCATTTCAGCTTTGTCGAGCGGCAAAACGTACTCGCCTTCGGGCAAATCTTCCTTGAGGTTGTAAAGCAATACGTGTTCAAAGAATAGAACTGGGTTATCGTCCCGAATGGCGGCTTTTAGTAGACCCTTGGCATTGTACGGCGTTGAACAAGCCACCAGCTTTAAGCCGGGAACACCTTGGAAATAAGCTTCGAGTCGTTGGGAATGCTCTGCGCCCAACTGCCGACCGACTCCACCAGGGCCGCGAATCACCATCGGGATTTTGTAGTTACCGCCTGATGTATAGCGCAACATCCCGGCATTGTTGGCAATTTGGTTGAATGCTAAGAGCAGGAAGCCCATGTTCATGCCTTCAATAATGGGTCTTAGCCCGGTCATTGCGGCACCGACTGCCATTCCTGTGAAACTATTTTCGGCGATCGGGGTATCTAATACTCTAAGATCACCGTATTTTTTGTGGAGATCTTTCGTCACTTTGTAGGAGCCGCCATAGTGCCCCACGTCTTCACCCAATACAAAAACTGAGGAGTCGCGAGCCATTTCCTCATCGACGGCTTCGCGGAGGGCGTTGAATAAAAGGGTTTCTGCCATGGGGGGGAACTCTAAATGGTCTGAATTTTGCTAAGTTATCTAGATTACGATTTTAACGGGTTGGGGGGCTAATTCCTGCACCTGATTATACTGATGAACCATTTTCCCGATTCAACCCTGAAAGTTCCTGGTTTTAGGTCGATAAATGTATCTGATCGGACTTGATTAGAACTGTAGAAGTAAGAGACGATAGTCTGATGTGGGATTGGGAGTGGCATGAAGTTTGATATTTTGCATCAGGTTAACCAAAAGATTGGGTCTATCCGATCGCTTAGAATTCAGTCCACGACGCTAAAACTGGTGGCTTTGGGCTTAGCGGCATTGTTGGGCGTTTTAATTTTAGGAGGTATTCAGGCGATCGCTCGGGTTGATAGTGCCCTTGCCCCCAACGCCGCCACAGAATTTGCTTCCCATCCTATCCCGTCTTCTCGTTCCTCCCCACTGCCCTCTTCTCAACCGATCGCCAAGACAACTTCACCTCAGTTCCCCTTGTCAGCCTCTCAGCCCAACCTAGCAAAGCGCCCTGCTTTGCAGATACCGCAGGGGTCGCAATCTCAAGCCTCTCCCGCAGCCCCCAGCCCTGTCCCTAGCAGTCAGCCTGCTGGCTCTCCATCACCTCAAGCCAGCCCCGCAACTCAACCTGCAAACCGTCCGGAGACTCGTCAGCCCGTTCGCCCCTCTCCTGCGGCTCCTATTGCTGCGCCCGCCCTTGCCCCCATTGCTCCCGTTTTCTCTACGCCTAATCCGGCAGTCATGACGCGCGTCCCAGCATTGGCGAATGCGCCCGCTGATCCCAGTAACTATGGCGATCGCTATGCTACAGATATTTACGGTAGACCCGTTAGCAACGCCCTGCTCGTAGTTCTTCATGAAACAGTCGGTTCCGCTAGTAGTGCCGTCAATACTATGCAGGCACCTCACCTCAACGAAGACGATCAGGTTAGCTATCACAGTATTATCAAGCGAGACGGCACTGTAATCTACGTCGTTGCCCCTGAAAAACGAGCCTTTGGGGCTGGGAACTCTGTCTTTAACGGAGCGAATGGGCCCGAAGCGGTCAAAACTCACAAAGATTTTCCGCCTTCGGTCAATAACTTTGCCTATCATATTTCTCTGGAAACGCCTGGTGATGGCGGCAATTCTGCCCAAACTCACAGCGGCTACACCAGCCAGCAGTATCAGTCTTTAGCTTGGCTAGTTGCCTGGACTAACGTTCCCTACGATCGCATTACGACTCATCGAGCCGTTGACCAATCTGGCTCGCGCATTGATCCTAGAAGCTTTGACAATCAACAGTTAGTGGCTCAACTGCAAAGTTATTCGCGTGATACTGCTCAGCGGTAGCTTTTCCTGCCTTACAAAGCCCCCCGACTTGTTGAAGAAATCGGAGGACTTTACACTTTGAAGGATGATTACGAAAGACAAGCCATAGCCTGAGTAACCACCTGGAGCGCTTCATCCACTTCACCTGCGCTCACAACCAGCGGCGGCACAAAGCGCACGACCTTGGGCCCAGCAGGCACCAGCAACAAGCCCTGTTCCATCGCTTCTTTAACTAAATTAATTGAAGTCAACTCAACCTCAGGATGCAGCACCAAGCCGTTAATTAAACCCCAACCGCGCACTTCAGCAATGATTTGAGGGTACTGAGCAGCGATCGCCCTTAACCCATCCCGGAGTTGCTCACCCCGCGCCTGGACATTTGCCAGCAGGTTTTCGCGCTCTAGAGTCTCACAAACTTTTAACGCCACACCGCAGACAAACGGATTGCCGCCGTAGGTGCTGGCGTGATCGCCGGGTTGGAACACATCGCAGAACGACTTGCAGAGCGTTGCGCCAATGGGAATGCCGCCGCCTAGACCCTTCGCCGAGGTGAAAATATCAGGTTCAATGCCCAAATTCTCGTAGCCCCAGTAATGCCCAGTGCGCCCCATGCCCACCTGCACCTCATCAAGGATTAGCAGAATGCCTTTCTCATCGCAAATTTGCCGCACTCGCTGGAAGTAAGCCCGATCGCCTGGACGAACGCCCCCTTCTCCTTGTAGCGCTTCTAGCATAATGGCAGTGACTTGACGATCGGTGCTATCGAGCAGGGCGATCGCCTCTTCAATTGCCGAAATATCGTTATAGGGAACGTAATAAAACCCAGGCACCAGCGGATCAAAGTTTTTTTGATACTTAGGCTGTCCTGTTGCCGTCACCGTTGCTAAGGTTCGTCCATGGAAACTCGCGTGGGCAGTGATAATGATGGGGCTTTCGATGCCCATGACGGTGTGGGCATACTTCCGCGCCAATTTAATTGCCCCTTCGTTGGCTTCGGCTCCAGAGTTGCAGAAAAAGGCGCGATCGGCACATGAATGTTCGACCAGCCACTTGGCGAGTTCTCCTTGCTCGGCAACATAGTAGAGGTTAGAAACATGGTGGAGTTTTTTGATCTGCTGACTCACTGCTTCAACCATCACCGGATGGGCATGACCTAGTGTACAGGTTGCAATACCTGCCACAAAATCTAGATACTCTCGCCCATTTGTGTCCCAAACGCGACAGCCTGCTCCATGATCTAACGCCAGTGCAAACCGACCATAGGTAGACATAACATACTGATCGAACTCAGCAGTGTTAAAAGCGACCTGCTCAAAATGGGCTGAAGGAACTTGAGCAGATAGGTGAGGTGCGATCGTGGGAACTAGAATTTCTGGACTCACAGGGATGCCTCCTGATGGCAGGGTAGATTACAAAAAATCGTCAGTGTTAGGGGTTGTCAGTGTTAAAGAGAAATCAATTTCTGTTCAGCAATGCTGAAACAGCGTAGTGTCAGCCAGGATACTGATCTTAAGACAGCTTGTTAGTGCATGTTATAAGTTCTGGAAGAATTTCTAGATATTCTGAGCGTTAATTCTATCAATCACTAGCTCTCAAAACTCCTATAGCTATGCCAATAGCGGCGATCGCTCTCTGCAATTCCTAGTTATATTGATGCTTAAAAATGTCATGATTTGATAGGTTCTGCAAGAGCGTTAAGCCGTGGAAGCGCTAGACTCCTGCAACTACTGCCTACGCTGCTTGCAACCATTGCATAATTTCGGTAGGCAAGTCGAGCCGAGTCCGAGTGACTGGATCAATGCAAACATGAACAGTGGTTGCTTGACTAATAGGATTCTCAGGTTCTTTCAATAGAAGAATGCTATACGAGATTTCAAATTTTCTGGGATTAAGGTAAGCAGGCTTTACCTGGATTTCATACTCTAGCCCACAGAACATAGGGCAGAGAAAGTCTACCCTGGCATGGACAATGGGCAGGGCAAAGGCTGAATGGGTAAAAAACTCTCTGAGGTTAAAACCCGTATTCGCTAGAGAAGCTTCGTAGGCTTCGTGGCACATTGCCAGAACGTTGGCAAAGTAAACAACGCCAGCAGCATCGGTATCTTGGAAGTGAATGGTGCGAGAGTGGTGGAATGACATGGAAAACGAAGCTGTAGTTTTTTGGTGTTGCTGAAAGTCCGAAGCTACTCGAAGCTCTTTTCTTAAAGGACAGGGATGAGAAGAGGTTTCTCTGGCTATACTGCTGGATCACTTTAAAGCTTGGTATTTATTGTAAAGCAGCGAACTCTTGATTTCGATACAGTTGGACTGCTGCTGCTGCGGGCAGGGGTTTACTAAAGAAGTAGCCTTGCATAGCATCACAACCCACCGCGCCTAAAAACTCCTGTTGCTCTGCCGTTTCTACCCCCTCAGCAATCACAGCTAGGTTCAATCCATGTCCCAAGGCTACGATCGCCCGAATCAAAGAAGCATCTTTGGCATCGGTCGTCAAATCTTTGATAAACGCCCGGTCTATCTTCAACGTATGCAAAGGAAATTGCTTGAGCGTAGCTAACGAAGAATACCCTGTCCCAAAATCATCCAGCGAAATGTAAACTCCCATTGCCTGCAATTCTTCCAAAATCGAAATGGTCACGCTGATATCCTGCATGGCAATACTCTCAGTAATCTCAACTTCTAAGTATTGCGGCTCTAACCCTGTTTCAGCCAAGATGCGATCGATTGACTTCACCAGGCTATGCTGCTGAAACTGACGAGCCGACAGGTTAACAGCGATGCGAATGGGCGGCAACCCTGCTTCCTGCCAAGCTCGATTCTGGGCACAAGCAGTTTGTAGTACCCACTCCCCGATCGCCTTAATCTGTCCAGTTTCTTCAGCTAAAGGAATAAATTGAATAGGCGGTACCAACCCTCGCTCAGGATGCTGCCAGCGCACCAATGCCTCCATTGCCACGATCTTTCCTGTCTTGAGGTTAACCTGGGGTTGGTAGTGCAACAAAAACTCATTCCGATTCAACGCTCGATAAAGGTCATTGACTAGCACCAGTTGGTCAAGTGCCTGGGTATTCATATCCGGTGCATACAATTGGAAATCATTTTTGCCCTGTTGTTTTGCCCGGTACATGGCTCTATCCGCATTTTTTAACAGCGTTTCTGCATCTTCTCCATCGTAAGGAGCCAGGGCAATACCAATACTGGTGGTGACGTGAATTTCCTGTCCATGGCAATCAAACGAAGTTTTAAGGGTTTTGAGAATCCGTTTCGCAATCTTAGTGGCATCATGGGCAGATCGAACCTGGGGCAAGATTAGCGTAAACTCATCGCCTCCCCAACGGGCGATCGTATCGCTAGGTTTTAGGCATTTAGCTAGGCGATGAGCCACTTGTTGTAATAACTGGTCACCACTGGCGTGCCCTAAAGTATCGTTAATCGTTTTAAAGCGATCGAGATCAAGAAACATTACTGCCAGCATTTCGCCCCATTGATGGGCATACGCCAATGCCAGCGAGAGCCGCTTATCAAATAAGACTCGGTTGGGTAATCCAGTTAGAGGGTCATGAGAGGCTTGATGCCGAATCATATCCTCAACCCGTCGCTGCATCACTGCCATGTACAGATGCGTGCCTAAGGCTTGCGCCAGTTTGACATCATCAACACTCCATTGTTGTGCCTGTCCCTTTTTAACTTCTTGCCACGCTTCAAAAGACTGGCGAGGACGAGTATTGCGATCGTCCGGATTGCACTGCCCTGCCCACAACTTTTCTGTGTCAATTTCGGCACGAAAAATACTGAGACAGCCAATGCACTGATTTTGATATTGCAATGGGACAATCAAAATTGAGCGAATTGCTGTTTTCTCGAAGGCAGGGGCTAAGAATTGAAGTTGGGGTTCTTGGTAAAGATCGTCAATGCTGTGAAGTTGAGGGGTAGTTGTGGAGGAGGCAGTACTGGAATGATCGAATAGAGGACGATCTGTGGTTGCAGGTAGCTTGACCTCATCATCTTTGCTTCCCTCATCATCTTTGCTTCCCTCATCATCTTTGCTCAACCCGTCCCCCTCGATTAACCCATCCTCGCTAACTTCTAGAGCCGTGTCGGCGATCGTTCCCATGGCTTGTTGCCAGAAACGGCTTTCTTCCAAGTAAGGCAGCGTCGGCTGCTCACCAGAGACATAAAGTTGAGCGGGCTGTCCAATGGCATCATCGCCGATATAGAGCCTACCTCCGTTGCCTCTAAAAGCTTCAATCGCTTGGTCTAACACAGATTGTCTAATCTGAGCAATGTCATAAGGAGAATGCAATATTCGACTGAGTTGGTTAATCATTGACTCATGCCGAACTTGCTGCCGAGTCTGGGATAAAAGATTGGCTTGAGCAATGGCGATCGAGAGTTGATCGACTAGAATTTGCACCACTTGTAACTCATCCTGGCAATACTGATGCGGTGCTGCATGGTGTGACACCAACAACCCCCAAAGCTGATTTTGGTGAAGAATGGGAATGACTAGCGAAGAGTAAACGCCCATTGTCGCCAGGTACTCAGCATGACAGGGATCAACTGGACTATAGCGAATCTGCTCAACGTCTAAATGTTCACCTGTCTCTGAATTGTCAAGCTGATTTAATATTTTGCGTTGAGAGGCAACATCAACAATGACTCGTAGGCGAGACTTAATAAACAAGTCGCGGGCATGAGGAGGAATATCACTAGCGGGAAAACTAAGACCCCGCAACGAGGGTAGAAGGTTGCCTCGAATAGATTCTGCTACAACCTCGCCACTGCTATCGGGGTGGAAGCGATAAATCTTAACGCGATCTGTTTCTAAAAACGCGCAGGTTTCTTTAGCAGTAGTATCCAGAATCTCTTGCAGTTCTAACGATTGGCGAATTCGGTTAGTGATGCGATGGAGAACGCCTTGATAGTCGAAGATCTGCCGCTGAGTTTTTGTCTGGTTTCTACGTTTCATAGCTGGTTGCGTTTTAGATGGTTCAACACTCTCCTCTTCAAAATACCCTAAATGTATCTTAAAGCACCTCGGATATCTAGTTTAAGATTCGTTGCATCAACACTTTGAACAGGCTTAATTAAAAGTTAATTAAGATAATCTAGGGGAAGGAGCGATCGCCCTACAAAGTATTTGGCATTAAGCTTAAAGACCAATCCCAAAATTCTCGGCAAAATTCGTCCTGGTTAGCGATCGGATTGGGAGATCTAATTGTTTTGTTTGCCCAATATAGACCACTAGGATTGAATTGATGAGAGGCTAGGGCGATCGCTGTTTCGGCTCCTTTACGAGGTGTCACTAACTTTCCAGTTGCGTAGCCAACCCATACAAAAGGCTTCATCAACTGCGTATAAAACGGGCTAGCGTTGCGATAAAATAACCTTGTATTGACCACGCCTGGATGAACAGCGTAACTACTAATAGGAGGCTCCTGAAACCGTTGATTAAGTTCTTTAGTAAACAAAACTTGAGCTAATTTTGACTCTCGGTAAGACTTCATTGCCTGATAAGAATCAGAGGAGCAATAAGCGTCTTCTTCATACTTTTTAATTGAGTCATTTACTCCTTTTTCACTAGACAAAGACGAAATACTAATGACCTTTCTTATGAACGAGGTTAGTAATGCTTCCTTTAGTAAATTAAACAAGTAAAAATGACTTAGATAGTTTGCTTGAAACTGCAACTCAAATCCATCTTGAGTTTGAGTATAAGGCGGAGTCATGATCCCTGCATTGAAGATTAAACAGTCAATTGTGGGGAAAGCTGCTTTAATCATTTCTGCACCCGCTTTTATTGATTGAAAAGATGCCAGATCTAGCGAGAAAACTGTTGCTTGAATAGCTATATCTTGTTGTTTCATTTTTTGCAAGGCTGCGTTGCCTTTAGCGATCGATCGCGTGCATAAAATTAGCTCGTGCCCCAGTTTTCCCAAACTCAGGGCAGTCTCGTAGCCCATGCCGCTATTGGCTCCGGTAATCAATGTGGTCGGCATTACATTGTTAATTAATTGCTAGTTGAATCTTAAAGCAGTTTGCAGCACAAATTGCAGCATAAATAATGCACTGCGATCGCGGGCTGCGATAGGGTTGAGGTAGCACCAAACCCTGTATCACTCAAAATTGCCATGCCCATGACCCTCACCCAAGTTTGGGGACTGTTGCTCATCTTGCTCCTCTGCCCTATTTTGGGCGGACTTCCTCTCATTCGTTGGATGACCCGCAGCCTGACTGGCAAAGACCTTGCCAAAATTGGCACAGGTAACGTCAGCGTTTCAGCCGCTTTTTACCATGGGGGAAAAGTCGTGGGCATCTTGGCAGTCTGTTCAGAAGCCTTAAAAGGCATTGCCGCAGTGCTTTTAGCCAGATATTTTTTTCCTGCCGATGCTGCCTGGGAAATTGTGGCACTCATTTCGCTGGTTATGGGACGCTATTGGGGAGGCAAGGGGGCAGGTACAACCAATGTCGTTTGGGGTTATATTGCCCATGATTGGGTGAGTGCAGGGTTGATTTTTGTGATTAGTAGCGCCATTTTTACCTTGCTCCGCGAGCGGCGATCGGGCAAACTAGGCGTTTTAGTTTTGATTCCACTCATGACGGCATTACGCCATCCACTAGAGGGAGCAAGAATCGGATCGACAGTAATTCTATCTGCGTTAATCGCTTGGATTTACCAAAAAATTCCCGATGATTTAGAACTACCAACTGGAACTGTTCAGGGAGATTCTCGCCAAATGTTTCGTTTTTTTCAAGGCGATCGTGCCATCCCCACGCTAAACCAAATCCTTCATCCTGATAAAGTAGGCGCAAAAGCCGCCACCCTTTCTCGTCTCAATCGCAGTTACCCGATTCCTCCCGGCTGGGTATTGCCCCCCGGAGACGATCCGGCTCCGCTCATGGAGCTATTGAATCCCTCCGTTGAAGCACCTCTGATTGTGCGCTCTTCTGCAATTGGAGAAGACTCAGAATTCGCTTCCGCCGCAGGGCAATATGAATCGATCGCCAACATTACAAGCAAAGCTGCATTAGAACAAGCCATTCTCCGGTGCCAAAATTCCTACAATGCGCCCAACGCTTTGCGCTACCGTCAAGACCAGGGCGTTGCCGAACAAAGCATGGCAGTTTTAGTGCAAGTACAAATACAGGGCGTATTTTCGGGCGTGGCATTTAGTCGTGATCCGATCGCTCGTCAAGGCGATGCCGTCATCATCGAAGCCCTTCCGGGCATGGCTTCTAGCGTCGTCTCTGGGCAAGTTACTCCTGAGCAATATCGCGTTACCATCAGCAGTGCTACCTCGGTAGAATCATTGGATAGCCCAGGCTGGATTCTTCCAGATGACCTCAACTTGGAGGTTGAAGGTAGCGGCGAAATCCCTCCCCGACTCATACAGCAAGTAGCATTCCTGGCAAGGCATTTAGAAGAACATCACTACGGCATTCCCCAAGATATTGAGTGGAGCTACGATGGTCATCAACTTTGGGTGCTGCAATCTCGTCCCATTACCACGCTATTGCCCATTTGGACGCGCAAAATTGCTGCCGAAGTCATTCCAGGATTTATTCATCCGTTAACCTGGTCGGTTAATCGTCCGTTAACGTGTGGCGTGTGGGGCGATATTTTTACCGTGGTGCTGGGCGACCCTTCCGGTAACGGCAAAGCCGCGCGCGCGTGTGGACTCGATTTTTCCAAAACTGCGACGCTCCATCACTCTGCCGCCTACTTTAATGCCTCTTTGTTGGGGCAAACTTTTCAGCAAATGGGCTTACCCGCCGAAAGCCTTGAGTTTCTGACTAGAGGCGCAAAATTCAGCAAGCCGCCCATTGGCTCAACTTTGCGCAACGTGCCTGGACTATGGCGATTGGGACAACGCGCATGGCGGCTAGAAAAAGACTTTAACCAAGATGTTCGCCAATATTTTGATCCCGCCTTTCTAAGTCTGTCGCCGCCGCCGGAGCAACTGCCGATCGCCTTGCTATTTCGCCGAGTTGAGCAAGTTCTAGATCTGTTAAAACGAGCCACTTACTACAGCATTATGGCTCCGCTGAGCTTGGCATTGTGGCAAGCGTTGCTGAATGTGAAAGAGTTAGATCAGCAGCAGTTACCCGAAGTCGCTTCTCTGCGATCGCTCCAATCGATCGCCACCCATGCTACTCTTCCTCAGCCTCCAACATCCTTCGCAGACCTTTCCGCTACATCTGCTGGACAAGCCATCTTGCAAGAGTTCGATCGCTTTCTCCAGCAATATGGCTACCTGAGTGATGTGGCGACCGACATCGCGGTGCCTCGGTGGAAAGACTCACCGCAGATGTTGCAAAATTTGCTAATGGAGTATTTGATTAACCCTAAAGAATCGAATCCTAAAGAAAGCCGTGACGAACGAAAGCGCCCAACCTGGAAAACGAAGCAAGTGCAACGACGGCTTGATCTAAAAGGACGAGTTACCACGGTTTACAGCAAGCTGCTAGCAGAATTGCGCTGGAGCTTTGTGACAATAGAGCAGCAGTGGTTAACCGCAGGATTGCTGACAGAGCCAGGGGATATTTTCTTCCTTAAACTCGACGAAATTAAACAACTTATTGCCGATGATCCAGAACTCCGCGATCGCCGCTCTCAAATTATTGCCGAACGGAAATTGCAGCTAGAAAGCGATCGTCAAGCCACTCCTGCCATGCTGGTCTACGGCAACGACCCACCCCGCCTCGCTCCTCCCTCCTTCACCCCTCTGCAAGCTGCCCAACAACTCCAGGGGATTGGCGCTAGCCCTGGACAAGCTGAAGGCTGGATCGTAGTAGTTCAAAATCTCCAGTCCATTCCCCCTATCAACCGCGAAACTATCCTCGTAGTGCCGTATACCGATTCGGGATGGTCGCCCTTGCTGGCACAGGCAGGCGGACTGATTGCCGAAGTCGGCGGACAACTTTCCCATGGGGCGATCGTGGCGCGTGAGTACGGCATCCCCGCAGTGATGAACATTTCCCATGCTACCCAGAAGTTACGGAACGGGCAGCGGGTTCGCATTGATGGGCGATCGGGGACAATTTACATCGTGCAGTGAGTTGATGCAGTAGATACGTTACGCTTCATTGCAAAGTCGCAATATGGGTAAATATGATGTGCTACGGTCAGTGAGGTTATTAATCAATGTTGTCAAGTACCTACTGAGAGGTTAATCGCTTTGAACTCGCATTCCGCCCAGTTTTCAAACACTTCATCCCATGAAGATCTGAGTGAATACGTAGCTCATCTCCAGCTTCACATGGCGTTGCAAGCCCGTAATCTAGTGCCCCGGCTCAATCCCCAGGGTGATAGCCGCGAGCAAATGCTTCAGCAAACTCAAGCTGACTTTGAGAAATTTATTTCTCGCCAATTCCTTTAGAACACAAAGTTTTTAGAAATTAGAAAGTTTAGAGTTGCAAGGTGCTATAAGGCACAAGATGCGATATAGTTCCAACTTAGATAAGCTTGATTTCAACCTTGGGGAATTGCGTGAAAATAAAACCCTAATGGGATGCATTGACTTATCAGCCCCCTAAATCCCCCATTTTGGGGGACTTTGACAGATTCGGAAGTCCCCCAAAATGGTAGGGACGATTCTCTAAGAAGAGAAAAACTGCTTGAATCCCATAATCTCGTTAGCTATCAAAATAGGAGCAACGTAACAATGCGGGATTTAAGTTTTTTCTCCAACTAACGAATCAGCCCTACCCAGAATGGGGGATTTAGGGGGCGGTTCGGGGCGTTATTTAATTGCAAGTCCCTTAACCCAGTCAGAGCCTCGCGCTCTGGCTTTTTTTTTGCTTCCTCATGAAGAAACCTGTTGTTCTCAGTAATCTCAGCCCAATATTCCCTGCCGGAACTGATGGAGCAGGAGCGATCGCTTTTTACGAAGAACAGCCAGGTTTCACGCCTATTGATATTGAAGGAATTATACTGAATGAACTCCGATTCTGATCTGCACCTGCCCTTCTAGTACGCGCACCGGAAAGATCTCTACACGCACCGTCTCATCATCAAAGCATTCCCCTGTGATTAAATTAAAGTTTTGCTTGTAGATGGGAGAAGCCACTTTAGGAATACCCTGCCGATCGCCAACAATACCGCGAGAAAGCACGTAGGCTTGACTAAACGGATCATAGTTGGCGATCGCGTAAACCTCTTCTCCTACGCGAAAAACTGCCACCTGCTGATCTCCCACCAAAGCACAAACGCCCGTGTTAGGAATAATGCGACTTAGAGAACAAACAGTTTGCCAATGAGCGATCGTTTCAGGCGTAGAAGTAATTTGCATCATAATCTAATTTTAATAAACAACGGTGTATCCATTAGCTCAGCCTTATCCCTGAATTAACTGCCGCTCCTGTGCAGAAGCTGGACGAGTCTGTCCTCGCTCTTTCACTCGCATCAAACTAGGATCAGGTAGGTCAGAATTCACAAAATGGTTAAACCGCTGTAACTTTTCAGGGTCAGCGATCGTGGTTTTCCATTCACAAGCATAGGTTGCAACCTGGTATTCCATCTCGGTTTCTAACCCAGCACAGATGCCTAAAGAGTCGTTAATGATGACTTGCTTCAGGTATTCAATTCCACCTTCCAATTTGTTGAGCCAAGTCGCAGTGCGTTCTAAACGATTGGCAGTGCGAATGTAGAACATCAGGAAGCGATCGATATATCGAATCAACGTTTCCTGATCTACATCTTCGGCAATCAACTGAGCGTGCTGAGGTTTCATGCCACCGTTGCCACAAACGTAAAGGTTCCAGCCCTTCTCAGTGGCAATAACGCCGAAATCTTTACTCTGCGCTTCAGCGCACTCACGGGTGCAGCCAGACACTGCCGACTTTAGTTTGTGAGGCGCGCGCAAACCCCGGTAGCGCAGTTCAATGGCGATCGCCAGTCCGGTTGAATCCTGCACCCCAAACCGACACCAGGTACTACCCACACAAGACTTAACGGTTCGCAGCGCCTTACCATAGGCATGACCTGACTCAAACCCAGCCTCGACTAATCGGTGCCAAATGAGCGGCAATTGATCGACCCGTGCCCCTAGCAGATCAATCCGTTGCCCACCCGTAATTTTGGTATAGAGTCCAAAATCTCTCGCCACTTCGCCAATCACAATCAACATCTCCGGCGTAATTTCACCGCCCGGAATACGGGGAATAACCGAATAAGTTCCGTCCTTTTGAATATTTGCTAGAAATGCATCATTAGTATCTTGCAGCCCAGCATGAAACGGCGTTAGCACATAATCATTCCAGGCAGAAGCGAGAATAGAGGCAACAGCAGGCTTGCAAATTTCGCAGCCTCTGCCTTGACCATGGCGTTCTAGCAACTCATCAAAGGTTTTAATTTGATGGGTACGAATGAGTGAATAAAGCTCTTGGCGAGAGTAGGCGAAATGCTCACACAGATCGTTTTTAACTTCGATACCTGCTTTCTTTAACTCAGCTTTGAGCAAATCTGTCACTAAAGGAACGCAGCCACCACAGCCTGTTCCGGCTTGGGTGCATTTTTTAACGCTGCCGATATCGGTTAATCCATGATCTTGAATAGCGCTACAAATTTGCCCTTTCGTGACGTTGTTGCAAGAGCAAATTTGCGCTGTATCTGGCAAGCTTTCGACACCCATAGAAAAGCTAGAACCTTCACGGGACGGCATCAGCAAATCTTCAGGATGGGGAGGCAGGGCGATCGCATTTTGCACGAGCTGCAATAAATTGCCATACGCTGAAGCATCACCAATCAAAATGCCGCCCAATAATAATGAACCAGACTCATTCAGCACTAGTTTTTTGTAAGTGCCCTTGATGCTGTCTTGAATCACAATCTCTTTTGCGCCCTCAGTTTTGCCAAACGCATCTCCAAAGCTAGCCACATCCACACCCAACAGCTTCAGCTTAGTAGACATATCTGCCCCGTTAAAGCTGTTGCTGTCAGGCATACACAAATGATCAGCCGCCACAGTTGCCATTGTGTAACCGGGTGCCACTAAGCCATAGATGCGATCGCGGTACAGCGCACATTCCCCGATCGCCAGAATATCTGGGTCAGAGGTTTGGCAAACCTCGTTCACGACAATGCCGCCTCGCTCTCCTACTTGCAATCCACAGTTTTTTGCAAGTTCATCACGAGGGCGAATCCCTGCTGAGAACACAATCATGTCCGTTTGTAGTTCTGAACCATCAGCAAAGAGCATTTTATGAACCTTACCGCTGGTATCACCATTGGCGTTCACAATCTCAGTTGTGGACTTGCTAACCTGAATCTTCACGCCCAAATCTTCAATTCGCTGCTTTAAAACTTTGCCCCCTGCTTCATCTATTTGCACAGGCATCAGACGTGGTGCAAACTCGACGACATGGGTTTCTAGTCCCATATTTTTAAGGGCATTCGCGCACTCCAAACCCAGCAACCCTCCGCCAACCACCACCCCTACTTTACAATTCTTGGCGTAGGCTGACATTGCCTCAAGGTCTTCAATGGTGCGGTAAACAAATGTACCTGTGGCATCTTTACCTTTAATGGGTGGCACAAAAGGATAAGAGCCTGTTGCCATCACAACCTTGTCGTATTTGACTGTAACCCCGTTTGCCGAAGTGATGGTTTTAGAGGTGCGATCGATGCGATCGACTTTATCGCCAATATAAATCTGAATGTTGTGAGCTTGGTACAGTCCCGGTTCTACTAAAGACAAATCGCCTGCGGTTTTGCCAGCGAAGAAGCCGCTGAGGTTAACGCGATCGTAAGCCACTCTGGGTTCTTCGCAAAAGGTGATGAGGTTCCAATCGCTCGTTGCTTCCTTAGCAATCATGCACTCTAAAAACTTGTGCCCAACCATGCCGTTGCCAATCACAATCAGATTTTTCTTCGTCATAAGATTTGAGGCGCTGTTACTTTCCTCTAAGCCTAGTGGGAGTCTCAGAAAGATACCAGGGGCTTTTTGTGCCTCAGAGATACAAACCTAGGTCAGGCTATCCGAAAAATGCGCGATTAGTATTCTGTTTTTGCATTACTTCAATTATTTGCCTGCTGGGGCGACCACTACATCCTCATAAATCTGCCCGATCGCCACAGCCAACCCGACGCTAGTCAGCACAACCTGGTCGCCCTCTCCATAAGGAATAAACTCCCAGCCACCCTGTTGATTCCGCCGAAATATCTCAATCGTTTTGGTTTTAATTCAAAATATTCTTCGGGCGTAAAGCAAGATAACTCTTGAGCAGCGGTCACTGGCAATGCTCCGAGAGAGGAAACTGCTTCTTTATTTTAGATGAATTGCACTTCAAATCAGCACCCGCAAGCAAGGCTGAACTGCGCGATCGCCTTTTCGATATCTGCGTCAACTAGGCGATGAACTGGACGCGACCCTGACTTTTTTATTAAGCCTGTTTCCCAGTGTAAACAGCAACCCAGCAGCCAAGACAAAGACTATTATGATCCCAACGGCATAGGCAGCAACGCCACTGTAACCACCCACATTTGCAGGGGTAAGAAAAGGGTAAGGATACCAGCCCACGATCGCCCCACGAGTTAGGGTATAGACGAGATAGAGCAGCGGAAATACCTGGCACCACAGTAAATGCTTTACTCCGAGCTTTGTAGTAGGTGGCTGAAAGAGCCATTCCAGCACCACGACGATTGGCATGATGTAGTGGAGAACAGTATTAACCCAGGGCAGAAGATACCCCATATCAACGTCCCGCAATAAGGCTGAGAACACAATGCCGACTATTGCCATGTTCACAACTGCCATACCCCGAAGCAGGTCAGTCGAAGGTGACGGCTGACGATGCGTCATTAACTGAAATGCACCCCAAATTAAGACGATCGCTGCAAAGATATTAGACAGATTCGTAAAGTAGCTAAAGAAGTTGACAATGCTAAACCCCATTTGAGCCTGAACAGAAAATTGTTTTCCAATGGCTGCCAATGCCAGAACACCAAAGAATACACGTAGGGCAATCAACATTGAGCGTTGGGTCATGGGTTAACGTTCCGATAAGCTTATTCGTGTCGTGTTTATTTTATTCTGTAAGGTATCACCTTCAACATTTAGCAGGTCATTGTTTTTGACAGCCAGTCGGACTGGAGATGCGCCTGATGTTAATCCTCGGCGCACAGGTTGCACTGAACGAGTATTTGCTAAAGCGAATTCAACGTGGGACAAGATCTTGCTTAGAACGACTTTCATTTCAAACAGAGCGAACGCCATTCCAATACAGCGCCGACTACCGCCCCCAAAAGGTAGATACTCAAAGGGAGAAAATTGACGATCTAAAAAGCGTTCAGGTATGAACTGGTCTGAATCTGGGTAAAGATCTTCGCGGTGATGGGTTAGATAAATAGAGCCAATCACGATCGTTCCCGGTTCTAGCCAGTGACCCATAATCTCTACAGGGATGCTAACAACTCGTGGAAACGTCAACATTCCCACAGGATAGATCCGTAGCGTTTCACTACAAACGGCATTCAAATAGGGAAGGCGTAAAAGAGCATTGGCATCAGCAGGATTATCAAGTTTTTGAAGTTCTTGCAACAGTCGATCGCGGACTTTTGGAAATTTTTGAATCCAGTACAATGCCCAAGTTAGAGCAGTGGCAGTTGTTTCATGCCCCGCTACTAAAAGCGTCATGAGCTCATCCCGTAACTCCACATCTGTCAGAGCCTCGCCTGCTTCATCACGAGCAGACATGAGCAACGTGAGGATGTCGTGACGATCAGAGTCTGAATGCGATCGCCGTTCTGCAATCTCATCATAAATAAGGTGATCGATCTGTTGCCGTCTCCGGACAAAGTTACCCCAGGGGCTGAGTGAACCCAGATCCTGGCGAAGAATTGGCAAATAGAGCAGGCTAACACTCAAAGGATTACTCATTTCATCGAGCATGATTCCCAGAAGTTTTTCTAGTTGCTGATAGCGAGAACCTTCGGCTAAACCAAACACAGCCCCCAAAATCACTCGCATAGAAATCGTTTGCATCGCCTCCCGAACCGAGACGGATTGCCCAACAGCCCAGTTGCGAATGACATTTTCAGTGATTTCGCCAATCAGTTGTCCATAAGAGCGCATTCGTTCTCCATGGAACGGCGGCATCATAAGCTGACGCATTCTGCGGTGGCGATCGCCACTTAACCCAATAACAGACTGCGTTCCTAAAAAGGGTTCAAATAAACCGTTTAGCTCACCCGGAGCATCAAATACTTTAGAATCATCGCTCGTCAAAATAGTTTGTAGGGCTTGAGGATGGCTAAAGAAAACGACGGGAGCAAATTTCTCACCCAGCCTTACCGTGAAGCAATCGCCGTAATCTCGGGTACAACCCTGCATAAACGAAAACGGATTAGTAATCCAGTGAAACATTTGCCAGATCGCCGGAGTGATAGGACCCTTAGGAAGTAACATAACAGTCTCCTAGTTATAGGTTTGTTCGCAGTCAGATCATGATCAAAAGACTTCTTACGCAATATCATACAGCCCCTCAATTTTATCTAAAGTTCGCGATCGTTGATCATTTTGTCATCTAGCTAGAATATTAATAAAACAGAGGGTACTCTACAAAGCAACTCAATCGTAAAAATTTCATGTCTTTCCAAAAGCTTTGGTTGTCTCTTGTCATCGGCTTAGAAGTTATCTTAGTCGCTACGTATGCAGTTAGTGTTCATCTTAACGGAGGAAAACCATTCCCAGCGTTTGATGTAAATGGGTTAAGAACCATTCCCTCAATGTTGCAAGCGACACAGCTATTTTTATTGGGAGCATTGCCGCTGTGGCTGTGTGTGACTTATCAAAATCCGCAAGTGCCGCCTTCTCGATTATTATTGGCGATCGCTTCTCTCTTCTTTCTCTATGCTGCCTTTGATGAAACCTTCAAGCTCAACCAAATCTTTAAACAGCACCATTTGTGGCGACTTATTTACATTACTCTAGGTATCTCAATGCCCATTTTGTTCCGCCGTGACTTTGTGCGATTATGGCGAATGCATCCCAAAGCGTCAAAACTAATGATCATTGGCATCGTGGTTTTTGTGACGGGTGCATTTGGTCTAGAAGTTTTTCGAGCTTATGTGCAACAGCCTTACTGGTATCAGCTTTTTGGTAGATGGAAGTTTTATCAGGTTGATTCTATTCGGACGGCGATCGAAGAGTTTGGGGAGATGTGTGGAGAGAGTTTGATGTTGGCTGGAATGACCAGGATGGCGCAGAAGCGACTAGAAAAAATATCTTCCTAACATTGTCCTCAGCCCTTCATAGTTTCTACCGCCACCCAAGCCCGTAACACCTCTGCCACTGTCCAAGCCTGAGCAATGCAACCTCGTGGAACCATTGGCGCATCGCCATCGAAGATTTCGCTACCGCTGCCTAGTCCGCGTGCCCGCAAATGTTGCGCCATGGGTTCTAACCATTCTTGGGCAAGTGCCGGATTGTTATACACCCGCAAGTGCGCTGTTACAAACGAACCTAAAAGCCAACCCCATACTGTTCCCTGATGATAAGCGCCATCCCGTTGGTATCGATCGCCCTTGTAATATCCTTGGTAATCACGATGATCAGGCGAGAGCGATCGCACCCCGTAGGAAGTCACCAAACGCTGTCCACACACGTCTACCACTGCCCGCTGCTGTGCCACAGGCAACGGACTTTCGGATAATGAAACAGCAAAGATTTGGTTAGGGCGAAGGGCATCCTCATCACCGTTGGGCGTATCGATCACGTCGTAACAGTAGCCCGTTTCAGCGTTCCAGAAACGGTGGAATTTTGCTAAGGTGCGATCGGCGATCGCTTCGTATTCTTGATGGGGTTCACCGACTTGGCGAGCAAATTTCGCCATCGTTCGCAGCGCGTTGTACCAGAGCGCATTAATTTCAACGGGTTTGCCCATTCGAGGGGTCACCACCCAATCATCCGCTTTGGCATCCATCCAGGTTAGTTGTACGCCTACCTCACCTGCATACAGCAGACCATCAGACGGATCAAGATGAATGTTGTAGCGCGTCCCCCGGCAATGCCAATCAATAATGTCAGCTAGAACAGGAAACAGATCGCGGAGCAAACCTTCATCATCCGTAGCATTGTAATACTGACGAATTGCCTCAAAGTACCAGAGCGTTGCGTCAACAGTATTGTATTCCGGAGTTTCACCCCCATCAGGGAAGCGATTGGGCAGCATTCCCTGGCTAACGTATTGGGCAAACGTGCGAAGAATGGCACGCGCTACTTCTGGGCGACCTGTCGCTAATGTTAAGCCGGGTAAGCTAATCATCGTATCTCGTCCCCAGTCGCTAAACCAGTGATAGCCAGCAATGATAGTTTTTCCAGCAGATTCGTTAGGGGCAGATTCGTTAGGAGCAGATTGGGGAGGAGTAGAACGATTCACAATAAATTGGTCAGCCGCGAGAACCAGCTGATTAATCCAAGCAGGCGATTTTTTAGAGGTATTCGGACGATTGACATCCCAAAAACCAATTAATTTCTGCTCATAAACATGACGGGCTTTAAGAGCAGCTATTCCGTCCAGTTCAGGCTGAAATTCTGTGCTAGCAACAATTGTTAGGGAATCACCAGGGTTCAAAGTGGCTTCAAAAGTGGCGGCATGAAGATGGTCTTCCCGATCGCTCATTCCTCGATATCGTTCTACTGCCAGACTAAATCCATAGAACCACTCATGGGTAGGAGAAACGGTGGCGCGATCGCACAGCAAATAAAATGGGGTGGCATCTGCATCCGCAGTAATCCGAATTCCATGATTAACAGTAGCAATATCCATTACCCAGTCTTTTGCTTGCGTATCACCATGGTAATCTCGGTAATTTACTAATGCTTTAAGCGATATCTTCAGCGGTTGAGTTGCGCGCTTTAACTGATACCTAACATAAGTTGTATTTGTTCCCTGTTGCATCCATACACTTTTCACTAGCAGCGCATCACCGATCGCAAATTTCCAGGTTGGCACTGTTCCATCTAACTTAAAACTTTCAATATTCTGAAATCCTAAAGGATTAGCATCACCCGTTGCCCATTCGTTAAAATAAAGTGGATAAGAACGATCGTCATACTCCACTTCTTCATCTAATTTGGTTAAGAGCAACGTACGACCGAGGGGCGGATTGAGGGCTGCCACCAATAATCCGTGATAGCGCCGAGTCAAGGCTCCCCCAACCGTGCCAGAGGCATAACCGCCAATGCCGTTGGTGACTAGCCATTCCCGCGAAGTAGCACTATTGCGATCGCCACAAATCTCTCGCCCAAACTCAATATCCATTGATTAGCCTCCTGTCGGTATTCGTCGCGCAAGCCTACGTCATTTCCAGTGTAGGTTGCTCCTGCATCAACCGAGTTATCGTGAGGCTAAGTGCAGGTAATGGAGACTAAACCACTGCTGCGGGTCAGTCCAAACCTGTTTGCTTTGAAAACCTGCCAAAGTGGCAATCTTTTGGAACTCGGAAATAGTATATTTATAAGAATTTTCAGTTTGTAACTGTTCGCCTGCATAAAAAGGAATAGCCGCATCACCCAAATGCACTACTTGATCGATGAGGCTAATCAGATACATTTCAATCCGCCCCACAGGGTTATAAACTGCCCGATACTCGAAGTTCTCCACCTGAAAATCTGCCCCCAGTTCTCGATTAATTCGCGTGAGCAGATTTAACGCAAATTCGGCAGAAATCCCCTGAGCATCATCGTAAGCTGCTTCTAAAATAGCTTTATCTTTTTTAAGATCTACCCCAATCAATAGATCTCCCTCCTCCAACGAGAGGGCAGTATTTTTGAGGAACTGTATCGCTTCCTGGGGTTCCAAGTTGCCAATAGAAGAACCCGGAAAAAAGCCGACTTTGTGCTTATTACGAAGGGCAGGAATATCAGGCAATTGCAATGGTTGGGTGTAATCGGTACAAATGGCGATCGCTTCCAACCCTGGATAATCCTTAGCCAGTTGAGTACAAGATTCCTGTAAATGTTGCTTAGAAATATCTAACCCCAGATAAATCGGCATTTGGGGCATCGCATCTAAAATAATTCGCACCTTTTGGCTACTTCCACTGCCAAACTCAATTAATACGCCATCGCCAATGAGCGTCGCAATTTCCCCAGCATAGGTATGCAAAATTGCCATCTCAGTCCGGGTCAAATAATACTCATCTAACGTGCAAATGGCATCAAATAATTCTGCACCCCGCTTGTCATAAAGAAATTTGGGTGGAATCGACTTGGGCGCGCTCCGCGAGACACCCGCTAGGGGTCGCCCTAACCCATTTAAAACTTCTGTGCGAAAGTCATCCAGAGGAGGATGCAAATCATACAGTTGAACTTTTGGCTCGAACGATGCAGTCATAAGTACTATTCACAATAAGAGGTCACAATAAGAGGCTAATCAAAAATCCAGTTCAAAAACTTAACTCACTTTGCTAACCGAATTCCGCTAAATTGCCACCGTGTTGCAGGCGGAAAAAAATTACGGTAGCTCGATCGCACATGACTGTGAGAAGTTACACAAGAGCCACCGCGTAATACCATCTGATTGCACATAAATTTACCGTTATATTCACCCACTGCTCCCGGTGCAGTTTGAAAACCCGGATAGGGAAGATAAGCGCTCTGCGTCCATTCCCACACGTCGCCAAACAACTGATCGGGTCGAGTGCTGCCTGTTGCCGACATAGGATGCAAATATCCACTGTCTAGGAAGTTTCCTTGCAAAGGCACTTGGGCAGCAATTTCCCATTCTGCCTCTGTGGGTAAGCGTTGTCCTGCCCAGCGTGCATAGGCATCTGCCTCGTAGTAGCTCACGTGGCAAACAGGTTCATGCAGATTGATCGATCGCATTCCTGCCAGCGTCATCACTTGCCAGTCATTCTCATTCTGTTCCCAGTAGAGGGGCGATCGCCAGCCTTCTCCCTGTACCGTTGCCCAACCTTCTGCCAGCCAATGCTCAGCCTGTTCATAGCCGCCCGCCTGCATAAACTCTAAATATTCTCCATTCGTCACGAGCCGAGCCGCCAGCCAATAGTCTTGCAGATACACTGGATGCCGAGGTAATTCATTATCAAAAGCAAAGTTTTGACCTTCGTGACCCATGAAGTAAACGCCGCCTGGATAGTCTAACCAGTGCTCTTTGGCAGCGATAGATTGAGTGATGCAAGGCAAGTCCGCTCGATAGGCAGGGCGCAGGGGATTGATCGCCAAGATATGCTTAATATCAGTTAGCAATAATTCTTGGTGCTGCTGTTCGTGGTGTAGTCCTAGCTCAATTAAAGATGCTAAAGGGGTATGATCAAGTTGAGAGAAGAGTAACTGCATTCCTGCATCAACGTAAGATCGATACTGATAAACTTCTGCCACCGTAGGACGAGAAAGCAGACCGCGCTGAGGACGGGGATGTCGTTGTCCCACTGTCTCATAGTAAGAGTTGAACAAGTAGCCAAACTGAGGATGAAAAACCTGGTATCCGGGCAAGTTGGGAACTAGCAAGAAGGTTTCAAAGAACCAGGTGGTATGCGCCAGATGCCACTTGGGGGGACTAACATCAGGCATACTTTGAATTCCATAATCTTCCGTTAATAACGGATGACAAATCTGTTCACTCAGTTGACGAACCTGTTGATATTTTTGTGTTATGGACAGGTGATTTTGAACTAGAACAGTAGAACTAAAATAGGTCATGAGCCATCCATTAGAACGAGACTTCGCGATCGCCTTGACTAGAATACCTTGGTATTGACCCTTCTCTTTTGAGATCTGAATCCATCAAGTTCTCCACTCTAAAGCCCAACAAGTTTGTCAGTCACTATCCTTAGACGGAAAGATTGCGAGACTTGTAAGTTATAGGGTGTGTCATGGCAAAGTCTAACGCACTATCTAGTAGAACCTCATGCAAGTACGCATCCTATGAAATGAAAAATTAAAAAACTCTGGCGTTGCTGAATTATAGGATGAAAATCTGGTTCTCCTGCCCTTCTGGGGAAGTAGGGTGGTTGGGTTTGGGTCTATCGTGCCTCAACTGGCTTAGCCAAACGTCAGTAATGCCCAGGATAATTCAGCTACCGATCGCCCCATTCCCTTAGCGCGATTGCCACTCCATTCTGCAATGCCGAACTTGATGCCTCATCCGCCATCCCTGCTAACCGCTGATAGGCTGCCTGGGGCTCAAGCTGCTTGAGTGCTGCGATCGCATGAAATCGTACGCTGGCATCTGCATCGGCTAAGAGTTGAATGAGTGACTCCATCGCTTCAATCCGCCCTAATTGACCGAGGCTAAAGGCGATCGCTTGCTTCTCCCGAACGTCGGGTTGAGATTCTAAAAGCTGAAGCAAAATTTCAGCCGCCTGCCCTTTTGCTGGCAAATGTTCCACCCGCCCCAGCACCGCGATCGCTTCTTGTTTCCCGGTCGGCGTAGCGGTTTGAAGATAGGTCTGTAAACCGCTCAAATCGGTACCGACTCTAGCGATTGCTCGAATAACTTCTACAGTTAGACCTGGACGGGAAACCTGTAAAGCCGGATTGAGAAGAGCCTGATTAAGAACCGCCACAGCCGCGGGCGTGCCCACGCGACCCAGGGCGATCGCGGTTTGCTGTGCTACCTCGCCATCCACATCTTGCAAAAGAGGCTGGAGCCAATGGAGCCAATCTACTGGATGACATTCAGCCTGAAACCCTAGCCCCACAACCGCTGCTCGGCGAACCGCCGCTGTCCGATCTTGCAAAGCCGCTCTTAGCACGGGCGGAATTTCAGGCGCATGATGGAAATGCCCTAAAGCTTCAATAGCAACTGCTCGAACATCAGCATCCTCAATCTCTTGAAGCAGATACGGAATGACCTGAGGATGGTGAATTTGAGCTAGGGCTTGCATCACTAAAAGCTGCGTTGGCTCATGGTCTAGCAGAGCCGCTAAAGGGGCGATCGCTATTTCTCCGAAACTCGACAGCACCCCAGCCGCCCTGCTCGCAACGTCAGCATGACTCGCTTTAATTAGCGCTACCAAGGTCGGAATAATCTTAGGGTTTTGCAGGTTTCCTAAAATGCGAACGATGAACCATTGCAATTCCCAATCATCGGTCTGGAGGAGGGGCAGGAGCGGGGCGATCGCTTCGTCTCCACAAGCAGAAATAATTTTAACCGCATCCCAGCGATCGTGAAAATCGCCCCCCTTCAGCAGGTCTATTGCTGCCTCCAGACCTGGCTGGTTGAGTCGGTGGGAAGCAGGCAGAGAGTGCATAGCTAAGTCTTGAGCATTCATAAAAATGTTTTTTAGGACTGATGAGGCGAGGGCGTGAAGCAACTTCATAACGCTATCGTGACAGGGAAATCGGGCGATCGTCCATCCACTTCTCTATAAATATGCAGTCTTTGCATGTTCAAATTGTAATAAACTCATAGCTCGAAGATTTTTGTAGCTGAAGTCACCGATTTTATAGAACAAAGTTAATACCCTAAAAAAGTAAGTAACAGGGAACTTTGTTCTGAGTTGTTTTGAAGCATTTAGCGATCGGTTCAAACTATTAGTTTCTGAAAGTTTGTGTATTCTTCAGGGTTCGATTAATACTAAAAGCTGGAGTCACCTATAGTAAAAAACCAATTGCTAAATGCTTTTTATTGCTCCTGCTTCTTCCCTTCTTCACAAATATAAATACCCAAATCCCCAACCCTTGATGAGAATATAGGGTGAACTTATTTTGGGAACTGGAAATTGTCTAAACTTACTCGCGCTGGCGATCGCCCCTCACAGCGCCCGCTGCTTCGCCTCATTCAGTATGGACGGGCTTACCGTCAGCAAATAGGGTTAGCGATTCTTTGCTCGGTGCTCAACAAATTTTTTGACCTAGCACCGCCTGTTCTCATTGGCGTTGCGGTCGACGTTGTGGTTAAAAAGCAGGACTCGTTAATTGCTCGGTGGGGCATTGTGGATATTCAACAGCAGTTTTTATTGCTGGCAGTTTTAACGTTTATTGTTTGGAGTCTGGAGTCTGCTTTTGAATATGCCTATGCTCGTCTTTGGCGCGATCTAGCACAAAAGATTCAGCATGATTTGCGAATTGATGCTTACAGTCATTTGCAAGAACTAGAACTAGAATACTTCGAGTCGCGCAGTACGGGCGGGTTGATGGCAATCCTCAACGATGATGTCAATCAGCTAGAACGCTTTTTAGACTTTGGTGCGAACGAAGTTTTACAAGTTTTAACTACGGTGTTAGTCATTGGCACAGGATTCTTTCTTGTCGCTCCTAGCGTGGCATGGATGGCGATATTACCGATGCCGTTCATCCTCTGGGGATCATTGGCGTTTCAAAATTTACTAGCTCCTCGCTATGCTGAAGTCCGCGAGCGAGTCAGTTTTTTAAGCAGTCGGCTTTCCAATAATTTCAGCGGCATTGTCACCATTAAAAGCTTTGTGACCGAAGATTATGAAGTACAGCGTCTCACCCGCGAAAGCGAAGCCTACCGAAAAAGCAACCACCAAGCGATCGTCCTTAGTGCCGCCTTTGTACCGCTAATTCGCATCATCATTTTTCTGGGCTTTACCGCCCTTTTAGTCTATGGCGGATTGGAAGCAGTTGCTGGCAGGATGGCAATAGGAACATATAGCACGTTAATGTTTATGATTCAGCGTTTGCTGTGGCCGCTAACGCGACTAGGCGAAACGCTAGATCAGTATCAACGGGCAATGGCTTCAACCAATCGGGTCATGGGTTTGCTAGATACACCGATCGCCATGAATTCGGGAGCAAGATTTTTAGGCGAAGCAACAGCGATACAGGGAGATATCGTGTTGCAGGATGTGTCGTTTGCCTACCGCGATCGCCTTCCCGTGATTGAACGTCTGTCTCTACACATTCCAGCCGGAAAAACGATCGCCATTGTCGGTTCTACAGGTTCAGGAAAAAGCACATTGGTTAAACTGCTGCTGCGATTTTATGAAGTTCAGTCAGGCACTATTTTTATTGACAACATTGCCCTCCCAGAGTTGCAGATTCGAGATTTGCGACGGGCGATCGGATTAGTCAGTCAGGACGTATTTTTATTCCACGGAACGGTGCTAGAAAATATTACCTATGGCAGCCCTAGCGCCACTTTAGCAGAAGCGATCGCTGCCGCCAAAATTGCAGAAGCGGAAGAGTTTATTAATGGATTACCCCAAGGCTACGACACGATTGTAGGAGAGCGAGGGCAAAAACTTTCAGGAGGGCAACGACAACGCTTAGCGATCGCCCGCGCCATCTTAAAAAATCCACCGATTTTAATTTTAGATGAAGCCACTTCGGCAGTCGATAATGAAACCGAAGCCGCAATTCAGCGATCGCTAGAAAAAATCACGAAGAACCGTACCACAATTGCGATCGCCCATCGGCTTTCTACCATTCGCAATGCCGATCGTATTTATGTCATGGAACAGGGAAGATTAGTGGAACAAGGACGACATGAAGAATTGCTGGAAAAACAGGGCATCTACGCAAATTTGTGGCGAGTGCAAATGGGAGAGGTAAAGCCGTAGAAGATTTAGGCTATGTAGTCATCATGGTTATCGGCTAAATCTGGAAAATCGGATTTAATAGTACCAAAGAGGGCGATAAGAGGATCGTTTTCGAGTGGGTCTGTTGGTTGGATTGTTGTCTGTGGCATTAGCTTGGAGGTTGCAAGAAGACTCTGAATTAATTGCTGTGAAACTCGAAAGTTTGTTTGTTGCAAACGATCGATCGCAGTATACAAATCGATCAGTCCCAACTCAGCAGCTTCAGTTAAAATCCCAAGTATTCCAATCACCTCCAATCCTCTCTGTTGAGCAAATCGTTTGCCTAGCCGTTCATCCATGATGAGGAAATCGGCGTTGATCTGTTGTGCTAGGGCGATCGCAGCTTGCTCTCCTAAATCAAGACGACTCAGGGTGTCATCAGATGGAATTGCTACATTCTCTACGCTGAGCCAAGTTGGAGAATTGGCAATCCATTGTTGTAGTTCAAGTGGTGCATTGGCAGATTGCATTTCATGACGCACTTCATTAGGAATAATGATTTAACCATATAACTGCGGCAGCAAATCAATCTGGTCGATCAGAAGTAAGTAACGGATGGGAGAAGTATCAGAGACGATAATCATTCGGGCAGGGGGCTGTCCATTCTCAATCGGTGCAAGGTTTCAAGATCAGCTTGCAGGTCGTCGGGGTCATAGTGCAGGTCTGCTCCTGCCTGTTTCAGAAAGGCATCAATATCCCAGCGGGAAGGCAAGTTAAGAATGCGCCCGACTTCTGCATGAGTCAACAGTTCATCCCGGTAAGCTTCAACCACAAGAGATTCTAGCGCTCGTTGGGGTAAGTTATTGACGGTTTGAGCGAGTCGTTGGGCAATATCGTCAGGAAGTTCGATCGTGATTTGCATTAGCCTTACCTCGATAAAAATCTATTCTGCATTTTCCATCACCCCTTCTAGGAAAGCGATCGCCCCTTTTCCCCAAGGGCTGGACTCAGCAAAGTGTTCGCCCACTTTGACAACCGCTGTTTTACCACCGTTCAGCAAGCGCTTATAGCTCATCAGGTTTTTCCAGCGCCAAGGCTGCTTTTGCTTGATTTCTTGAAACTCGGCTTCGATGATGATGGATTGCTCCTCTGGTCGAGCCTTGGGGTATTTAGCTTGTAGATCTTGAATCACTTGTTGGAGTTCGGTGATTGCTTCTTTGTCTTCTGAAGAGATCGCAGAGTTATTTTCGATATAGGTATCAACTTGCTCAAAGATTTGTACTTTTTGGGCGTTTGGAAAGTTGTATTTAGAAACTTCTGACATTTTTTGAACCCCTTGGGCGATCGCGTTTAGTTTATCGTGAATCAAATCCTCCGCATTCTGCGCTGTGGATTTTGCGGTTTGAGCAGCTTGAAAGATTTCGTAGTTGTAGAATTGGCAGCGGGCTTGGATGGAGGCGATCGCCTCCATGGATACTGTAATCATATTCATTCCATAGGCTTTCAATTGCCATAACTTTTGAACAACATCAGGCTTCCCTATCTTACTCAAGGCTTTAGCAGCAGCTAGACGGACAAAAGGAATCTCACTGTTTAATGCTCGAACCAATATCATCTGTACAGAACTATCAGTTTCAAGCTCTTGTAGGACTTGAGCAGATTCTTGAGAAATAAGGACATGATCTTCATTAAGTGCTTGTTCTAGAATGCATAATACTTTTTCACTAGCTATTCTTTTCAATGCTCGGACAGCATCCAGTCGAAGTGCATCAGGTAGGCAAGGACTCAAAGCTCGATGTAAAATGCTCTTCTCATCAAGAATAGTCGTAGCAAGAAGATAATCCGCATACCCACTAACATATTCTTGGTTTCGGCTAGGAACGTAGTTTGTCAGACGTTCCAACGCTTGAATCTCCTTGTCAGCAATACTGCGTAAGACTTTTCTGAGAGAGGGTATTGCGTCTAGGTTACTAAGCAAAAGTATGGTCTTATCTCGAAACCTCCACCGCACCTCTCCCGCCAATTGTGCTCCCAATCTTAAATCTACCGTCAACGCCAACTCCACCACCCTTACCGCCTGCGCCTCATCCTCCACCAATACCAACATTAGGGCGATCGGCTCTGTCCACTTCAGATAATTCAAATACTGCCGCTGTAACTCTGCATCACTCAGCTTGGGCAACTGACGCAACAAATACTCGGCTGCATAATATTCCTGAATCAACTGATGCCGAAACTCAATCTTGTCGCCATTCATTTGAATCAGATGATGCTTCAGCAGATCCTCTAGCCACTGCTTGGCAAAATCGCGCGGTTTGTCAAACTTCTCTGCTGTCAGATATTGCGTTAGGATTTCTTCCGCCGTTTGCCGCGTAATGGCTACCTGTAGCTCCGTCGGTTTCTCCTGCGGGTTCTCCCCTCGCATCATTACAAACGCCAACCGCTGCAACAACAGCGACCACCAGCGCCGAGACTCTGCCGTAACCGGAATATCCTCCTTCAGACTCCGCTCATAGCCCTGCGTAAACTGCCGAAACACCATGCCCAAATTGGGTGGCACTGTGCCCAACTGTTGAAACAGTCCACACAACATCCACAGCAGCAAAGGCGTTTGCCCCAGATCTCGCAAGCGGTCTTTGATCTGTCGCAACATCTGCTCTGCCTGATTCTGCGACAGATAAGCCCGGACAAACTCCTGCATCTGGGTTTCTGTCAGCGGCTGTATTTCCAGCTTTTTGGCAATGCCCAAATCGCCGCCCACACTCAGATCTCGCGTCGTAAAAATCATCGGGGTTTGCAGATAATCTCGTCGAAACGTTGCCATATTCCGTCTCGCCTCTTCCGAAGGCAACTCATTCAATCCGTCCATCAGCAGCAACAGCCGACCTTGCCGCAGCCAGCTTTTCAGCGTCTCAGCATCCAGGTCTAAACAGTTCCCCTGCTGCAAAACCGTGAGAATGCGATCGATCACTCCCGTCTGCCAATACCGCAGTTCCACCAACACCGGAATCTTTGCTGCCCCATCCTGATTACCTGCCTCCTCCAGCAACAGCCGAATCAACGCCGTCGATTTTCCCGATCCCGGTCGTCCCACTAGCAGCACGTGCTCTGCCGCATACTTCCGCATCCCCTCCAGCACAGGCAGCCGCTCTAGCTTCTCTTCCGGATTCTCCCCCAGGTTTTCTGGCAGCTCACCCTTTGCCTTTTCCTCTTCGGGCTTTGCCGTCTGCACCATCAACCCAAAATCAAACGGAAAGGCACATTTCTCAGTTTGCCGTTTCACCTGCTCCTGACCCACTGCATCCATCAGCGTGTAAAGCTCCCACCACTGCGCGTAAGTAACGGCGATCGCATTCAAATAATCAGCAAACTCTGGGCTAGCAGTCATACTGGGGGACAGACTATACGTTTTGAGCCTACCATAGCTCAAACTTCTGAGGCTTCTGAAAGCACTTCAAAATTACTGACCTGACCATGCGTTACCATCAAATCCTGTGGGAGGTGGTTCTAGCGGTACTTCTCTGAAAATCTTTGCTAATTGGGCGGCGGTCAGCGATCGCACGAACGATGTCGGAAAGGTCTTTTGACTGATACGACTCACGTACCCAGCACTTAAAAAAGTACGGTACTGTGAATCTTCCGCCACATAAGTTTTGAAAAACGCTACTCCGATCGCTTTCAGGTACAAGTAAGCAAGTTTAGGGTTGGGCCCTACCAGTTCAGTCGGGAGTTCGACTTGGTTATTTTGAGAGGTTGCATTCGGTGCATCAATCACAGAAAAATGGGTTCCACCCTCAAGTAACATCAGGTATTTATCGGGTGTTTGCAGCCAGGTAAACGGAAGAATCTGTTCGAGTAGCGCGGGTGCAACGGTGTCGGCAGTGCTGCTGATAATGAGAACTGGAACATTAATTTTGCTCAAATCGGTTTTGCCTAACAGACTGCTACCAATGGGATTAATGGCGATGACGGCTTTAATGCGATCGTCTCGAAAGGTTAGCTCAGTTTGGGGTAGTTGAAGAGCACGGCATTGCAGCAATAAGGAGAGGTTAAGCGTGTCGCTATTTTGGCAATCTTGAGCTAATTGTTTTTGGTTAATTTCGGCACCCGCTAATGCCAGTGCGGTGTAGCCACCCAAAGATTGACCAATGACTCCCACTTGGTTTAAATTCATTCGTCCGGCAAAGCGTGAATCGGTTTGCGAGAGAGTTTCTAATTGGTTTAATAAATAGCGGATATCGAGGGGGCGATCGACAAATTCGGTTGGTGCCGTGACTTCATTGGCTCCGCCCGATATTAAGGCTTGAATTTGCTGGGAACTGCTGCCAGGATGCTCAGGTACAGCCACGGCGAACCCATAGGAAGCCAACTGTTGAGCAAGGTAGGCGTAGGTGCTACGGTCTGAGCCTAACCCGTGAGAAATAACAATGAGGGGAGCATTGAGGCTTGGGGCAGGTTGTGGATTGGCAGAAAAAAGGGAAGGAAGCGTTGGGTCAATTGTACGAGGCGAATTAGGTAGATACATATCGGTGAGGAAGGAGCGATTTTGGGAGATGCGTTCGGGGTCAGTGAGACGGAGGGTACGTTTTTGCCAAGTGTAGGAACCTACCGATCGCAAGTCGGGTAAATTGGGTAACGGTACCCAGGGTTCAGCACCTGCCTCTAAAATGGACTGTTGATCAATCAGGGCGATCGCGCTTTGGGTTTGCCGAACTAGAGCATCTAAATCTCCCAAAATTTGGAGGGTTCGCTCCAGGTCTAACCGAATATTAGACAATGGAAATTGCTTTAAAACGTTGAGCGGTGTCAAGCCTTCGGGGGCTTCTGCTGCCTGAATCATGGCAGCGCGAGTTGCATAAAACCCCGATAGATTGGAATCGGTGCGAATCACTTCGCCTAATCTTCTCAGCAGCGCTTCGCCTTGATCGGTGTAGAGAAATTGCGCTACAGCAACATGGTTGAGGTTGGCTTTAGTGCGCAAAATGCGGCGTAAATTATCAAGCTGTTCTGGCTCCAGATAGCGAACGTAGTCTTTAAAGTCTCCTTCAATGGAACCTTCGTTGACATATGCCGACAGAGAATCAATAGAAACCGAGCGTTCTAGAAGACCATAAGCGATCGTCAGGCGATCGGCTCCTAGAGCAGAGCCTATAGGCAAGAACACCGCCACGACCGTTGGCAAGAGCCATCCAAACGGAACTCGCATATTGATTAAGAAATGGAACTATTTACTGATAATAGATGAATACTGATAATCCAAGGTTGACTCAGCATCGATCGTCCAGTCAATCATCTCCGTTAATCTTCTAAAAGTCATTACCCAAAGGAGGCAATTAACTCTAAAAGTTGAGCTTCGCTGAGTTGGGTAATGCCTAACTCCTCAGCCTTCGCTAGCTTAGACCCGGCATCTTCTCCGACCACGACATAACTGGTTTTGGCGCTGACCGATCCTGTAATTTTGCCGCCTGCATTTTGAATCAGGGCTTTTGCTTCATCGCGTTTGAGGGTAGGTAAGGTGCCTGTAACCACAAAGGTTTTGCCTGCCAAGGATAGGTTGGCTAAGGTGGTGGCTTTGGCATCGCCAACTAGTTGCACCCCAGCATGGCGCAAGCGATCGATTAAGGTTTGGTTAGCAGGGACTTGAAACCATTGGTAGACAGATTGAGCAATTTCTGTGCCAATGCCGTAGAGGGTGGCGATCGCTTCTACGCTGGCTCCGGCTAAGGCTTCGACTGTAGAAAAGTTCTCGGCAAGGATTTGGGCATTGACACTCCCCACATGGCGAATGCCCAGCCCGTACAGCACCCGCGACCAGGGCTTAGATTTAGATTGAGCGATCGCCTTGACCAAGTTCTGTGCCGATTTTTTACCCATGCGATCGACCGTTAGTAGCTGCATTTCGGTCAAATCGTACAAATCTGCCACCGTCTGAATCATTTGGCGATCGACCAACTGCAACACCCACTTTTCTCCCAACCCATTAATATCCATCGCATCTCGCCCTGCCCAATGCACCAGCGCCCCCCGCAAAATTGCTGGACAGGACGTGTTAATGCAGCGAAGTACCGCTTCGCCTTCAGGTCGAAATAGCGCTTCACTGCATTCGGTACAGTGGCTCGGCATTGCAAAAGGAGCAGTGCCCGAAGGACGCAAATCAAACAGCACTCGCAGCACTTCGGGAATGATCTCTCCAGCTTTCCGCACAATCACCGTATCGCCCACGCGAATATCTAACTCGGCAATGCGATCGCCATTGTGCAATGTTGCCCGCGCTACCGTTGTGCCAGCCAGCAAGACCGGGCGCAATTCTGCCAACGGCGTTACGGCACCCGTGCGCCCCACATTAACGCTAATATTTTCTACCACCGTCGGCGCCTCTTCAGCAGGATACTTGAAGGCGATCGCCCAACGGGGAAACTTTTGGGTAAAGCCTAGTTTTTCTTGGAGCGCCAAAGCATTGATCTTAACCACAACCCCATCGGTCATATAAGACAAATTCAGCCGATCGCGCGACCAGCGATCGCAATAATCTATCACCTCAGACAGCGAGGCACAAAGCTGACGGTTAGGATTCACCCGAAACCCCGCTTGCCGCAGCCATTCCAAAGCATCCCACTGAGAAGAGAGAACTGGAACACCATCAGCACTGGCGTTGGCAGCAGCCTGGGGAAGATGCAGCGTATAAGGAAAAAAATCAAGCTGACGTTGCGCCACCTTCCGCGCGTCAAGCTGACGCAACGTTCCAGCAGCAGCATTGCGAGGATTAGCAAACAGAGCTTCTCCAGCTTTTTCCCGCTCCTGATTAATTTTTTGAAAAACATCTAGAGGCAAAAACGCCTCGCCGCGCACTTCTACAATCGGCGGCGGATTTTCTAAATGCAAGCGCAACGGAATCGAACGAATGGTTCTAATATTTTGGGTAATTTCTTCCCCGTTTATGCCATCGCCTCGCGTCGCGCCTCGAATCAGCAAACCATTTTCGTAAGTTAATGCCAGTGCGTTGCCATCAATTTTTAGTTCACAGATATATTCTGCTGCCGCCACGGTTGGAGCCACTCGTTTCCAGCGTTCTTGCCACTGTGCCAACTCTTCAGCCCCAAAGGCATTCTCTAAGCTGTACAGCGGCATGTTGTGCTTGACAGAGTTGAACTGGGTCGCAGGTCTTTCGCCGACGCGCTGAGTCGGGCTGTCGGGTGTAACCAGCTGCGGATATTGTGCCTCCAGGTCTTGGAGTTCCTGGTAGAGGCGATCGTAGACAGCATCCTCCATCGTGGGCGCATCTAAAACGTAGTATTCGTAGCTGGCTCTTAGTAAAAGCTTGCGCAGTTCCTCGACTCGGGGCTGGACTGTAGGCTGATCCATAGCAGGCATAAGGATGAACACAATCAAGGGTACTTTACCGCAGCAAATCTGGAGCAGATTGCCTGAATAGGTCAAATGTACCATCAAAGAAAGATTGATCCAAGAAAGAGTGAGCGATCGCCAAAATTAGCCTAGGCTGCCACGTCCTCAAACTTGTACCCTACCCCAATGACTGTTTTCAAAAACGTCGGATTGGCTGGGTCAGGTTCAATCTTTTTTCGCAGCCGCGCCACATGGGTATCGACGACTCGTTCATCGCCGTAGAAGTCGCTGCCCCAAAGCTTTTCAATTAACTGGGTGCGGTTCCAAACTCGTCCTGGGTAGCTGAGGAAGGTTGCCAAAAGTTCAAATTCTAGGGCAGTCAGGTCAAGAGATTCGATCGCATTTCCAGCAAGTTGACGATGTGCCACCCGCTGATCGGTGTCGATCGCAAAGTGAGGCGTTTGGTAGCCTGTGCTTTGCCCGCCTTGGCGAAGGGTGCGGCGCAAAAGTGCCCGAACTCGCGCTACCAATTCGCGGGGGCTAAAAGGTTTGACCAAATAATCATCTGCACCCGTGGACAGCCCGATGATGCGATCGATTTCTTCGCCCTTGGCAGTCAACATCAAAATGAAAGGATCTTTTGCACCGGGCTTCTGGCGAATGCGGGCGCAAACTTCTAGCCCGTCCAAGCCTGGAATCATTAAATCCAGCACAATTAAATCAGGCTGAAACTCCTGAAAGATCTGCATTGCGGTCGTGCCATCTCGACAGGTACGACAAGTAAACCCTTCTTTTTCCAGGTAAAGCTGGATCAGTTGGGCAATTTCGGCTTCATCTTCGACAATCAAAATATTCATAAAGTCATATCGCCCCGTAAACCTTCTCTATCTTTTAGCACGCCAGCCCTAATGGATCTTCCCATCATTTATCATCCCGATTACGTCACGCCGCTTCCCCCCGAACACCGTTTTCCAATGGAGAAGTTTAGCCGATTACGAGATTTGCTGGTGGCGGATGGTGTGGTGGATGAGTCGCAGTTCTATGCGCCGGAGGTGCCGCCGAGGGAGTGGATTGAGTGGGTGCATGAGCCGGAATATGTGCAGGCTTATTGTGAGGGAACGCTTGATCCTAAAGCAATGCGGCGGATTGGGTTGCCTTGGAGTCCGGCGCTGGTGAATCGAACTTGTACGGCGGTGGGCGGAACGATTTTGACGGCGCGGTTGGCGTTGGAATGTGGGTTGGCTTGTAATACGGCGGGAGGCACCCATCATGCGTTTCCAGGTTATGGTTCGGGGTTTTGCATTTTTAATGACTTGGCGATCGCTGCCCGTGTAGTACAAAAACTAGGGCTAGCAAAACAGATTTTGATTGTGGATTTAGATGTGCATCAGGGGGATGGGACGGCGTACATTTTTCAGAATGATCCGAGTGTGTTTACGTTTTCAATGCACTGTGAGATTAATTTTCCAGGGACGAAGCAGCGCAGTGATTTAGATGTGCCACTGCCAGAAGGTATGGAGGATGACGCTTATTTGCAGACCTTGGCAGAATATTTGCCGGATTTGTTAGCGCAGGTGCAGCCAGATTTGGTGTTTTACGATGCAGGGGTCGATACCCACGGAGGCGATCGCCTGGGCAAGCTGGCATTGAGCGATCGCGGTCTTTTTTGTCGAGAAATGCAGGTTTTAAGCACCTGTGTTTCTTTGGGTTATCCCGTTGCTTGTGTGATTGGTGGCGGCTATGCCAACGATTTTGATGCCCTAATCTATCGTCACTCACTGTTACATCGGGCAGCGAGCGAAGTCTATCGGCAGGGTCAGATATGATTGCCGACTTAATTGGTAATTGCACAACTTGATAGTTCAAGCAACTCATTTGGGGAATGCTCACCGGGTCAACTTGATCTTTAATTTCCTATGTTTTCTTCAGACTCTCATTTTTCCAATTCATCGGCGCTGGCTGCCACTCATCCAACGTTAGCTACTTTTCATACTCAGGCAATGGTCTATAGTTCTCGTCATGCGGGTCATTCACACGAGGTCGAAGTTGAAATTACTGCTAAGGAGTTGCGGTTGATAGGGGATGGTCGCAAGAATATCCTCAAGGGTGGCAGGGGCGATGATTTTATTAAAGGAGCAGGGGGCAACGATCGCCTCAATGGGGCACAAGGGGCGGATCAGCTTTTTGGCGATCGGGGTAACGATACTCTTTTGGGCGGTGCAGGCGATGACTCAATGTTTGGCGGCAAGGGCAATGATGTGTTGCTGGGTGCTGCTGGCAATGATACTTTGGTAGGCGGTGGGGGCAAAGATCGGTTGACAGGTGGGCAGGGGCGCGATCGCTTTGTCCTCAATCTAAAACATGCGGGTGCCTTGAACCAAGCTGCCGTCATCACCGACTTTATACATACTCAAGATACGCTTCAGCTAGAAGGGCTAACCTTCGACCAAGTTATTCTTTCCCAAGCACCAGGCAGTACTGACACAACGGTACAAGATAAAGCCACTGGGAAATATTTAGCAGTTCTTAAAGGCATTAACCGCAGCAGTTTGGGGATTGCAGATTTTAGTCCTTCTGAAGCAGAAGCCACGAACCGAGCCGCCAATCGAGTGACGGCAGGGGCAACCACTCTCTACACGGGTTTCAATCAAGTCACCGTGGGCAACAATAGCGGCAATCAAGATCCCTGGGTGGCTAGCTTTACTAACGGTAAGTTGAATTGGTATCGCAATGATTATGAAATTACGCCAGATGACAGTAAGGGTACCAACTTAGTGTGGGATGGTGGCACCCATCTCTACGCTGCATTTACCGCTACAGGCACTCAAGGCACTTCAGAGCAAGACTTTCGTCGCTTTGCGACTGCTGGATGGCTGAAGAGCTATGGCGATGCTAGTCCGGGCGGTGGCGGTGGCGGCAGAGTGGCAATTTTAGCCAAACTTAATCCCTTAACTGGAGATGTGCTTAATGCTTCGTTTCTAACTGCTTTGAACGGGACAAGAACGAATTCGGTCTTCGTGCGCGAGTTGTCTCTTAATGGCAGTAATTTGGTCGTGCAAGCAGATTCGGCATTTGCCCCGCGTAAGGCAGACAAGACAGCGCTAACAAGGAATAGTAGCCCAGCCATGTCGCCTAATTACACCGTTGAGTTTGCGCCTGATTTAGGCTCGGTGGTGCGAGTGTCATCGACTGACTATAGCTGAGGTAGTTTTGGGTTTTATGACGCTTCTTGATCCAATCCCTGATTTTTGTACAGCAAAGCCGATCGCGGCTCCAATCTAGGAGGATGGTTTAGAAGTATAGATTGTGACCCGAACCGCCCCCTAAATCCCCCATTTTGGGGGACTTTAAGCAGCAGAACTGGCTCGGAAGTCCCCCAAAATGGGGGATTTAGGGGGCAAGTGTAGAGCGCTTTGATACTTTTAAGACATCCTCTAATCAATTTTGGCATTGCTGAATGAAAGGATGAACCTAATCAAACTTATTTCCTTCCGCAGAGCCGTGATGGAAGAGGGATCTCTCTGCGTTGTCAAGTTCCCCTCAGCACCACCAAACTTTGTTTGCAACTACTTGTGTTAATTCTGCCTTTGCCCTTATGCTAATCAACACTGGTTTTTTGATACCAGTAGACAGGCTTAAGGTGAGGACGCTGGCTAGAAGTGTTGCCACACAACTAACCAGCTAACCTGACTTTCTGAAACTGGCAGAAAGCTAGGCTGTAGCGATTTTATCGTTTCACCTCGCTAATGTTAAACAAGTGGTTAGAACCACCACACCTTAAGCTTTTCTTCTCAACCCAACATTAGCGAGGGAAATAGCATGAGTACAGAGTTCAATGAACTGCTGCCCGTTGCGCACGGCGATAAAGCGCAGGTGTGGATCGTCGGGACGCGGGAGCAAGTAACGCATCTAATCAACGAGTTTTACGTGAAGAAGATCGCTAGCGACCCTTGCGGTATCTGCGAAGCAGCACGCGTCCAGTTCACACCGATAGTGCCTGCTCCATTTGCCAGTGGCAAGTACATGAGTGTTTTAGTGCGCTAAGACAGAGCTTCAGGGGCGATCGCATCAATGTTGTCGCCCTTGCAGAAACGATCGTTCTCCCTACATTGCCATTGCAACGTAACACAATCGAATTGCAACTCAATCCATTACGATTGTCGATCGATGCAGTGCCATTGTGACTCAATCCATTACGATTGTCGGTCGATGCAGTGCGAATGTGACTTGATGCAGTGCGATCGCAGAGGAGTTTCTTTAAAGCTTGGGCATTGCTAAACAAGAGATGACCCATACTTAAATTCAGCGATGCCTTAACTCCTAGATTAAACTGGAGCTAAGCTAGCCTGACGCAACGCCATGACATCTATTGAACGAAACGCCTCAATCGACGCTCAAGGACAACTCCACCTCAACCAACCGCTGACCGTTGGGGCACACAGCAACGTCCGGGTCATCATTCTCTTACCTGATCCAGATCTTCCAGAAGACGAATCCAACGAAAGTATTTTGGCAGGGCTTCAACAATCCCTTCAAGAATTTCAGGACGGCAAAGCTATCCTCCTTAAGAATCTCTGGGATGGCATTGATGCCGAATAACGATGCCATCCTCGTTATTGCTTCTCCTGAATTCCAGCGTCGTCTCAAAGCCCTTGCCAAACGCTATCGTCACATTCGCAGCGATCTTCAACCGATTCTTGAAACGCTACAAGCCGGAAACTTTTTGGGTGAACAAGTTCAAGGAACCAACTATACGGTTCTCAAGCTCCGCATCAAAAACAGTGATGCTCAGAGGGGTAAGAGTGGAGGGTACAGGCTGATTTATCAAATTGTCGATTCGACCGTCATTCGCCTAGTTCTGATATATTCCAAGTCAGACCAAGAAGACGTCGTGGCAGACGATATCGTTACAATTATCGAGTCACTGCCCAAAGAAATCTGATTGAAAGAGCATGACGAATGATGAGCTTTTAGAAGTTATTGCCAAAGCTGCCAGAGATGGGGTGAATGAACTGAGTCTTTCTGGGGAGGGCTTGACGGCTCTGCCACCTGAGATCTGGCAACTGACTAATCTCAAAGCGCTCTACCTTTACAGTAATCAGTTGACGAGCTTGTCGGAAGCGATCGCCCAACTCACCCATCTCACAACGCTTTTTCTCTGGGACAATCAACTGACGAGTCTGCCAGAGGCGATCGCAGACCTCACCCATCTCACAACGCTCCACCTCGCTGACAACCAGCTAACGAGTCTGCCAGAAGCGATCGCCAAAATCTCTAGTCTCAAAGAGCTTTACCTCGAAAACAATCAGCTAACGAGTCTGCCAGAGGCGATCGCAGACCTCACCCATCTCACAATGCTTCACCTCGCTGACAACCAGCTAACGAGTCTGCCAGAGGCGATCGCTAAACTCTCCAGTCTCACAAGGCTTGACCTCAGCAACACTCAATTGACGAGTCTGCCAGAGGCGATCGCCAATCTCTCCAATCTCACAAGGCTTGACCTCAGCAACAATCAACTGACGAGTCTGCCAGAGGCGATCGGGCAACTCTCTAAGCTCACAACGCTTGACCTCAGCAACAATCAGCTAACGAGTCTGCCAGAGGCGATCGGGCAACTCTCTAAGCTCACAGAGCTTTACCTCGAAAACAATCAACTGACGAGCCTGCCCACAGGTATTCGTAACCTCTCCAAGCTGGAAAAACTTGATTTAAGAGGCAACCCCGATCTATCTATTCCGCCAGAAATTTTGGGAACTGATTGGAACAACCTTGGTAATCCCACCACCATCCTCAACTATTACTTCCAACTTCAAACCCAACCCAACCGCCCCCTCAACGAAGCCAAAGTCCTCCTCGTCGGCGAAGGCGACGTTGGCAAAACCTCCCTCCTGCGTCAACTCCTCGGTCAAGGCTTCGACCCCCACCAAGCCAAAACCCAAGGCATCGCGATCGAGCGCTGGAACGTGGAAGTTAACCAACAATCTGTACAACTCAACCTCTGGGACTTTGGCGGACAAGAAATCATGCACGCCACCCATCAGTTCTTCCTCAGCCAACGCAGCCTCTACATCCTGGTCATTGATTGCCGCCAAAGCGAAGCCCAAAACCAAATCGAATACTGGCTGCAAATCATCACCAGCTTCGGCGGCGACTCCCCCATCATCCTCGTCGGCAACCAATGCGACCACCAACCCCTCGACCTTGACGAACGCGGACTACAACTCAAATACCCCAACCTTCACGCCATCCTCCAAACCTCCTGCAAAGAGGGTCAGGGCATCGACATCCTCAAAGCCACCCTGATCCAAGAACTCAGCCAACTCCCTCACATCCACCAACCCCTGCCCCAAACCTGGTTCACCGTCAAACAACAGCTTGAACAACGCACCCAAGACTTTCTCTCTCGCCAAGACTACGAGCAAGTCTGCATCGAAGCAGGTATCTCAGACCTTAAAACCTCAAACGATCTGCTGTACCTGCTCCACAATCTAGGCATCGTCCTCAACTTCCAAGACAACATCCGCCTCAGTCCCGAATTTGTCGATACCAACGTTCTCAAACCCAAATGGATCACCAACGGCGTTTATAAAATTCTCAACCACAGCGAACTCTTCACCGTTCATCACGGCATCCTTAGCCTATCCCATTTACCCAACATTCTCAGTTCCGATCGCTATCCTAGCGAAAAGTACAGCTTCCTCATCGGCATCATGCGTAAGTTTGATCTGTGCTTTGCTCTTGATGATCATACCAACGCTCAATTTCTCATTCCCGGACTCCTTCCCAAAGAAGAACCCTACACCGGAGAATGGCAAGGCTCCCTTACCTTCCAATATCATTACAACGTCTTGCCTCCCAGCATTATTTCTCGCTTCATCGTCCGCATGAACAGCAAAATCAGTCAGCGCACCTACTGGCGCAGCGGCGTTGTGCTGAAAGAACGTAACAACCCCGCCCTGGTGCGCGCCGATCGCGAAGACAAACGCATCACCATCCAAGTTAAAGGCAACTCCACCACCCGCCGCAACTTTCTCAGCGCCATCCGCAGCCAATTCGACGAAATCCACAAAACCATTCCTGGTTTAGGGATCACTCAGCACTTGCTCTATTCCGAAAACCCAGAAACTTGGCTCAACTACGAACACTTGCTGAGCGCTGAAGAGGCGGGAGAAACTACCTTTTTTATCCCCGAACTCAAACGCCGAGAAAACTTAAGCACAATTCTAGAAGGCATCGAAGCAGTTCAACGCAGCGATCGCCGAAACCCAGAACACCCCAAAGCTCCCCCCATCAAGCTATCGTTAGGGGAGCTACGCAGCGATCGCCGCAACTCAGAACATCCCGAATACCCATTCTATCTCACCAGCGAAAGCAAGGAGCGAGTTGATTTCATAAAACTCCCAGCTAGAAACCAGCCCATCCCCGATCGCACCCAGCGAGAAGTCTTCATCTCCTACGCCTGGGACAAAGGTGAAAGTGAAGAAATTGCCAACACCCTCGATCGCCACTTCCAATCCCAAGGCATCACTCCCATCCGCGACACCCGCAACCTCAAACTAGGTGACAGCGCCAAAGAGTTTATGCAATGGATGGGAAAAGGAAAATGCATCATCACCGTCATTAGCGATCGCTACCTCAAATCCCGCAACTGCATGTACGAACTGATCCAAATTAACGAAAACGCCTGTGATAATGAGGCATTCCGCGATCGCGTTTTTCCAGTTGTTTTATCCACAGCCAAAATCTATCAGCCCCGCGAGCGCATCCAATACGTTCGCCATTGGCAAGACGAGCGCAAAGCTTTAGAAGCTGACATCAGAGAGCTCGATTCCTTAGACAATCTCCCAGAACTTCAGAAAGATCTAGACTTTTACGCCCAAGCCCGAACCGCGATCGACACCTTATCTAAAACCTTGAGCGACATGAAATCCACCAACCTAGACATGGAACGCGATGCGAGCTTAGAAGGTTGTCTCAGCGCCCTATACGAGGCAGTCGCGCAAAAGATTAACGAGTAACCCTCAGAACAAATGCTGATGATCATTGAAGCGGCGAATTTGCCAAAGGTCTGTGTTAAAGCAGTTTTGGTCGGTTCGCTGCCACCGGGTTTGGTCGATCCAAAACTCGAAGATGGCAGTGTTACGAGCGTGAATGCGCCAAGAGCGATCGCACCCCATCAGTTCTGCAATTAAGTGCTGCAAAATCCAGCTATGGGTAACAATCCAAATCTGTTCGCCGTTCTGGTGACGGCTCAGCACGGTTTGAATAAACCGCCGAGAGCGATCGCGCGCTTCCTGCAAAGACTCTGCGCCTGGAATCGGAATCCAGTCGGGGGAGTTTTCCAACTGCTTGCATAAATCAGGATAGCGATCGCGTGCCTCTGCCCAAGTGAGTCCCTGGAAAATGCCATTTTGAAACTCTCGCAAATCCTCAGAAAGCTCAACCTTGATCGCGCCCGGATCTTCCTGCGTTGCCAGCGGTTCTAGGGTCGTATCATCCTCTTCATCAACCAAATCCCCCACGACCGCAGGCAGGGGCTTTGCCAAATAATGCGACATCAAAATTTCAGCCGTCTGCATCGTTCGCTTGAGGGGACTACTGTACACATGAGAAGGCATCCAACTTTCGGTTAGCAGTCTTTGCGCTAGTTTTCCTGCTTGCCGTCGCCCCTCTGCCGACAGTTCAAATTCTCCATTGCCCTGCATTCGCTTCTGTTGATTGCCAACTGATTGAGCGTGTCGAATAAACAGAAGCTTCAGTAGCTTCATAAGCCTTCCCTAACAAGAAACAACGTTGAGTTTAAGAAAAAGGCATTGCTGAATGAAAGTATGAGCTTGCCTAAAGCCCCTTTTCTTCAGGTTTTCGTCAGGAGAGAGCCTACCTTGCTGTGTTGCCTTAACCTCACCCCTGCCCTCTGATGCCCTCTGAGAGGATGTCTGAGAAGTATCAAAGATTCTTACACTCGCCCCCCAACCCTCCATTCTGGGGGACTTCCGCACCAGTCCTCCTTCAAAGTCCCCCAGAATGAGGGATTTAGGGGGCGGATCGGATGACAATCTAGACTTCTCAGACATCCTCTGATGCTCTCTGGGGGTTAGAGAACTAGACTTTCATTGCTACAGCCTTTCCCAATCCTGTGAGATGCAGCAAGGGGCTTAAGCCCTTGTCCAACAAGCCAAGCTGTACTCATCTGTACAGAAATTGCTATATCCAGCAATGCCAAAAGAAATAACGTCAGCAGGAACTTTAGGTAAAACTATCAATAGGAGGATGTTTTTAATGGAAGGATCATAGCAAACTAACAGTGAAAGGCTCTACCAATTTGGATGAAGTATTAGTTAACACCTGTGCTCTCTGTAAGATGTGATACATCTATAGAAATGTGACAACTAGATAGCTTTTGAAGTACATTTTAAGCGCGCGTTTTCTGTAGGGTTTTCGGAAAAGTCGATATTTAGTAATAGCAGAATATCAAAAACCTACTGTCGAATAGCCTTATTCATCTGCATCTATTATGTTGGCAACTTTAGCTTCCTTCCCTAAATCTTTGACCATGCTTGCATCTGTTGGTTTATCGTGTCTCAAACCGACTCAAACCTTTAAAGATAGAGAGGGTTCTAATCGAAATAACTTTGAACATTCAGAGTTGCCGCGATCGGGCATGTTGTTAGTTTTGCCTGCTCCTTTCTATCGAAAAGAAGGCAAGCTTGTTCTTGAAACGCAAGCCTGTAACGGCATTGAGAAATGGGCAGACCATTTTGGTAAAGTCATTGTAGTTGCGCCTCTGCTGCCCGATAAGGTTGCCGAACAGGAAAGAACAATTGTTTGGCAAGATACTGCCACCCTTGACCAGCCTGAGCGATTTGAGCTTATTCCTGTGCCTTGGGCATATTCGATTAAGTTGTTTACGAAGCACTATACTTCTACTCGAAAATTGTTGGCGGGTCTAATTAACCGCTGTCAATATTTACAATTTCCCTTGGGCGGATTGTTTGGCGATTGGGGTGCAGTAGCATCACTGGAAGCCCAACGGCAGAACCGACCTTATGCTGTTCATACAGATTTGGTTGAAGATCAGGTGGTGCTGCAACTTGCCCAAGGCAAAAACTGGATAAGTCAGCTTAAAAGTAATTTATTTTCTTTAGTTACTAGAAAATACTACAAGGGGATCATTCAGAACAGTGGACTAGCGCTGCTTCATGGCGAAGATTGCCATGCGGCATATAGCAGTTTGTGCCAGACAAGCTTTTTGGTGCATGATACTCACACCAAGCCTGAAGATGCGATTAGTCATGAAGCGCTGGCGAAGAAGATCGAGGCGTTGGCGATCGCTCGCACTCTCCGTATTTGCTACACCGGACGCATGGCACCCATGAAAGCTCCCTTAGACTGGGTGCGGGCAGTGGGTGAAGCCAGGGATCGGGGTGTGGCAGTCCAGGCAACTTGGCTAGGAGATGGAGTTTTGCGGGAGGAGGTGCAGCAACTCGTTGCTGACTTGGGGCTAGGAGATTGCATTGAGCTAGTAGGGTATGAAAGCGATCGCCAGAAGGTGTTGGAGTGCATTCGCTCGGCACACCTCATGTTGTTTACCCACGTCACCTCCGAGTCACCTCGCTGCCTCATTGAGGCGTTTGTGTCAGGGACAGCGATCGTCGGCTATCACAGTCGTTATGCCGAGGACTTGACCCAGGATGGCGGTGGCGCATTAGTGCCTGTTCATCAGTGGCAGGAGTTGGGTAAGCTGCTCCAAGATTTGTGGCACGATCGCCCGCGATTAATCAAGCTCGTTGAACAAGCTGCTGCTAAAAGAACTCGCTTTAATGATGAAGCTGTTTTTCAAGAGCGCAGTGAACTCATTAAGCGCTATCTCGGTTAAAAGACAGAGCTTCTCCCTTTCAAGATAAAATTGAAGGGCGACTCTTTAGGGATGTCTTCATGCGATCGCCCTCTCCTCCTCCAGCCTATGTCTTCCTCCGGACGCTACCAAAGCAGGCTATTTAGCTTTTTTTCTCAGCAATCGCTCCGGCTGAAAGACAAAACGAGTCAGGCTTGGCGGCAAGTCAAACTGGCGGCAGTTTGGAGCGCGCAAATTGCTCTCTACCCAATTTACGCGCTGTTTCAAACCGGGCGTTTGTTAGATAGACAAATGGGGCAAGCCAGCCGTCAAGTCTTTCCTTGGCTCCGGGCGGCTCAGCAGCAAATTCTAAACCCCTCAGAATCAAATGTCTCAGGGCTAAGTCTTTCGCAGCCTTTCGCTTTAGTTTCAGATGCTCCTATTCAAAACCTCTTAGCCCAAAATCGTGAGGAGGTAACTCCGTTAATTCAGGGATTTGCGTCACTGCTGGCAAACCGAGATCTGGTGCTAGTGACGGCTGAGAATGAAATTCTTGATGTGTTGACGGGGGAGCAGCAATTGCAGCTTCAACGGCAAATAATTTGGGAGATGGCGATTTATTGGCGGCAGCGCAGGATTCAGGAGCAAATTCAGCCTTCACCAGAGAATGGAACGGCTTTACAGGACTGGACTAACACGTTTCTGCCTTTGCCCAGAGAGAAGAAGAATTTACTTCCTCCCATCCGTGCCTTTCGGCATCTGATGACCTGGGTTCAGATGAGTCCAGTCGCGATCGCCATTAACCTTTTCCAAGAGTCTCGTCTGGCTGCCTTGCCTTCTGCCCCCGATCCCAGCCTAGATCCCACTCTGCAAGTGCCTCTTCGCTCTGCCCATCTGCCGGGATCGAAGCTCAACCAAGTGATACAGGGTCTATTGAAGGAGCGATCGGAGCGATCGCCCCAATTGCCGCTATTTGCTTGGGTCAGGCGGCAAGCAACCGGATTTACAGAATTTTCTAAGTCGCTAGGGAATCTACTTCAAAATTCCAGCATTGTTCTATACGACCCTTTGCCCAAAAGCGAACCTGAAGATTTTTCTCTAGTGTCTCCTACTTTGTCCCAACCCTTGACCCAGAAGCCTTGGTTAAGAATTGAAGATTTCTTTGGGGGAGAGTTTCTAGGTGTAACGGATTCTCGGCAAATTATTAAGGATGCCGAGACGGCAGTGCAAGAGACGGAAGCAGGAGGAGCGATCGCCATTGGATATTCTGAAGAAGTCGTCCTTTCTAACCCTGTGAATGTCACTCTGCGATCGTCCTCATCGTCAGCACTGCATCAGCCTGCTCACCCTGAGAGCGGGATCACTTCTACTATTTTGGAAGCCGAGGTGACGGGGATGAGTTACGAAAAGCACCCTCTGGAACAATTGCTGAAGTGGCTAGATCAGGGGATGTTGTGGATAGAGCAAAAGCTGGGGCAAGTCTGGCATTGGCTGCACCGTACGTAGTTGAATTCGCCCATGACTTGAAGGGTGATTTAAGAGGCGATCGCTTGCCATCCCCAAAATGCTGCCATTCCTACCACAATGGTGAGCAACAAGTTCTTGCGCCACACTCCCACCCCAAAAGCAGCGATCGCCCCTATCAATCTGGCGTTGGTGTAACTTAGCAGCAAATGATCCCCCTCAGGCAGCAACACCGTAGGCGCAACAATCGCCATCAGCACCGCTGGCGGCACATAGCCCAAGATCTGTAAAAATTGCTCAGAAAGCTGAAAACGTCCGCTCAGAGCCAGCACAGGATAGCGAATTACAAAGGTGACGATCGCCATGCTGCTAATGAGTAAAAATTCGTTCATGATTAAGCCTGGGCTAGTCTTTCACAGGGGTCAGCCTTTCAAATTCAGTTTTTCGCACAACACGCCCGCCGTAATGCCTAGCAGCGCAGCCACCATCAAACCCAGTTGATGAGGTAAAGAATGGGTAAACAGTGAAGAAACTCCAGCCACAAAAACTGCGACTAACATAGGCAAGTTGATGAGATAAGGAATAATCATGCCAATAAACGTGACTGACATCGCAAAGTCTAATCCCCAACTCTGCACATTAGGAATAAGCTGCCCGATCGTTAGACCGACAAGAGTGCAGAGTTGCCAGTTGGCATACATAAAAGTTGCTGCACCCAGATGATACCAGTGTTTGTAAGGAGATGAGTCTGCTTGATTGTAACGGGCGATCGCCACCATAAACGCCTCGTCGGTTAGCCAAAAGCCTAGCAGCAGCTTCCAAATGGGGGGCGATCGCTGCAAATAGGGCACCAGGCTAACGGCATAAAGAAGATGCCGTAGGTTCACGACAAAGGTCGTCAAAATAATGAGCGGTAAAGTCGTACCGACCGCAAGCAAACCCAAGGCAATAAATTGAGCCGACCCCGCAAATACAAACGCTGACATCGCCAAAGTTGCGCCGAAGGAAAGCTCGTTAGAGAGGGTGCCAAAAATAATTCCGAAGGGAATCGACCCGACAACTAAAGGAATCATCCCTCGGCATCCGGCAAAAAACTCTGAGCGGGGAGAGGTCTTAGTCATGTCAATTCACAGCATCGTTAGGTAATTACTTTTTATCCTGGTCAGCAACTTCAGTTCCATCGACTCTCGTTACTTTGTATCATCAGAGGAACCCGTCCAGGTACAAACCCAAGGTTCAGGATTACAAATATAGATTAAGTCCCTCGTCACTCCCTTTCAAAATGTTTCTTTTTTTATCTAAACTCTTGCCGCTGTTTCTCTATCCTTTAGGGTTTGCCAGCTTAATGTTGCTGATTGCGCTATTCACCTTTTGGAAACGTCCTCGGATAGCTGGGATCGCCATCTTCATTGCTCTCCTTGCGCTCCTGCTGCCGGGCAATAGCTGGGTTGCTAATGGTTGGGTGCGATCGCTGGAAAGCCAATACCTCCCGACTGCCATTCCAACTGCCGATGCTGTTGTGGTTTTGGGTGGTGCCGTCAAACCCCAAATTGCGCCACGACCCTGGATTGATGTCGCCGAAGCGGGCGATCGCCCTCTCTACGGCGCACAGCTTTACCTGCAAGGCAAAGCTCCTCTCATCATCTTGAGCGGCGGGCGGATTGAGTGGCAAGGCGGCGGTGCTCCCTCAGAATCGGCAGATATGGCAAAGTTAGTCGAGGCTTTAGGTGTGCCTGCAAATGTCATTTTGCAAGATCCAACTTCGCTTAACACCCGCGAGAACGCCGTCAATGTAAAAAAGATCATGCAAGATCGGGGCATTCAGAAAATCTTGTTGGTCACCTCTGCAATTCACATGCCTCGCTCAATGGCGATTTTTAAGAAGCTAGGGGTAGAGGCGATCGCCGCTCCCACGGATTTTCTCGTCTCCAATCAAGAGCTAGAAGAACCCCAAGGCACAACGCAGGCGATTATCCTTAACCTTTTCCCCGATTCTGGCAACCTCGAAAAATTCACCCGCGCCCTCAAAGAGTATGTCGGGTTAATCGTTTATGGGCTGCGCGGCTGGGCTTGACCGTTGTGCTTTCAAGAAGATCTTGCCTTGATGCCAAAATGTTGTTGCATTTATCGCCCTCTTGAAGATAACTTAATACAATCTTTGTCGGCATTCGCTAGGATATGCTTTCATTGCTGTCAGGCAGGTTGCTCTTCGAGCACATTACTATCAGGGTATGGGAGCAGTGAAGGAAACGTTGTTTTTGTCGGGCATTGTGCTGATTTCAGGGCTATTTCTACGAGGAATAGCTCTAGCAGGCTCCAATAAGTTGCCCCCTCAGCAATCTAGCGAACCAGTGCTTCAGCTTCGTGATCCTTTGCTGTCAAACTTTTTGTTGCCGTTACCGCCGCTGCTTTTACCAGATTTGCTGTTTCCGCCTTACAACTTTTCGACCTTTAACAGTCAGCGGTTGGATCAAGAATTGCAGTTGTACTATCAGTATTTGCAAAAAAACGGCAAGCCAGATGTGATGATTATTGGCAGTTCTCGATCGCTACAGGGAGTTGATCCGACGGCGTTGCGGGATGCTTTGATTGCAAAAGAGTATCCTGGCTTGAAGGTTTACAATTTTGGGATTAATGGGGCAACAGCACAGGTCATTAATTTGGTGCTGCAAGAGGTGCTAAACCCTGAACACTTGCCGCGTATTTTGGTCTGGGGTGACGGCTCACGGGCGTTTAATAGCGGTCGGCTGGATGTGACGTATAACGGCATTATTGCTTCAGAAGGATACCGCCGTTTGGCGCTGGGCGATCGCCCGATTCCTATCCGTCTTTTTTCGCCGGGACAGATTGCCAGCGCCAAAGCCCTACCCGACAAGCCCAATCCTGCCCCCGATCTCGATCGCTACGGGTTCAATGCTCTGGCTGGTCGCTACGATCCACAGACTTACTATCAACGCTATCCGTCGGTTCCGGGTCAATACGACTCTAATTATCAAAACTTTCAGCTTTGGGGTAATCAATCAGATGCGACTAAGGCGATCGCTGACTTTGCTCGTAACCAAGGCATTTCCCTTGTATTTGTCAGCCTTCCCTTAACAGATGACTATGTTGCCGATGCGGTTCGTCGCAGTTACGAGCAGCGGTTTCATCAACACATGGGGCTATTGGCGGCACAAAAAGGTTTTCTGTTTATCGACTATCATCAGCAGCCAGAATTAATTAAGAACGAGTACTTTATTGATCCGAGTCATATTAATCAAAATGGTGCAAAGGCTGTTGCGGCTCAGCTTGCCGCAGATCCAAGAATGCCCTGGCAAATTTTACGATCGCCTTCAAATTGAATTGCCAAAGCATGGGATAGCCGACTGTACCCAACAGCCGACTGTACATAACAGCCGACTGTACCCAATAAGCCGATGCCTAACAGCCGACTGTCACTGAGATGCAGCCGACTGTCCAGCACTACTGTCCAGCACTATTGAAGCTTAGCCTTCATCATTCTCCCGACGCTTCGCCAAAATGTTTTTGACGTGCTTTTTGACGGTGTTTTGAGTGATGTAAAGCTGACTGGCGATCGCCTGGTAGGAAAGACCCTGCAAGCGCATCTGCCAAATTTCGGCTTCGCGGGTAGTCAGGTCGTACTTTTGGGTATCAGCGATCGCTAAGTTGTGAAGCGTTTGCTGCCGATCTTCTAACGTGACAATCAGGTAAGAAAACTCTGAGCACGATTCCTGCTCATCAAGATTTTGATTCATCCATCGCACCCGAATCCGCAACTTTACATCGCCAATTATTTCTTCTGCTTCAGGCATAATGCGCTGACCCGGAAATAACGTTTGGCTTTCAATTAATGCTTCGCAAACTTGCCAAATTGGGCTAGGTAAAATTTGACCAGGAGTAGAAAGATGCTGGCACAACTCACGGGCACGACTATTCGCCTCTAGAATTTCGCCCTTGGGAGTGACGATGAGGATGCCGTCTATAAAACCCTCAATGACTGCTTGCAGCAGTTGAACTTGGGAAAAGCTGGGTTGAGCAGACGGCACACGGGCAGGTCTAACCACCTTTAAATGCCGAGGCTTGGTGGTTGAGGCGATCGATGAGAAGGGGGCTGTTAAGTACACCATAGAGGATCCTTTTAGTTAATCAACAGGGTAGGAATGAAAGCTAGGGACAGAGAACAATAGGAAAGCAGTAATGACGAACAGGAAGTAACGAACAGTGGGTGACGTTTGCCCTACAACTAAGGGACTTAGCTATCTTTCGGTGTGTGACTGTAGTTTTATGCACGGGGCTGTGAAGCCACAATGAGCCAGAGGAAGTACCCTCTTGGATACTGAAATGCTATGAAGTACTCTGAAGCAGGGTGAAGTTTTTGCGGTGTTACATTCGCCATCAGCTTGGCTCCTGAGGTGTGAAATGTTGATAGCATCAGGTTGAAAGACTGTTGTATGTTTTTGCTTGGGTGCCCTTTATTTGAATGTCATCAATTTAGGGATAATCCAATAGCTGGTCAGCTTGAAAAAGTCAGGAGTGTTGTCGGGCAATTAGTTAGAGAAAGTGACTTGATAGTCAGATAAAGTCAGGTAAGCAAAAATTACTTTGATTGTTCAAAGCTCACTTGCTAAACCGATAACCTTATAAAATTTTTAAGAATACTCAAAACGCTTTCAAATTAAAGGAGTTATGGTCGAAAAGCTTTATGGGTTTTAACTAGGACGTTATAAGGACAATAAGAAGTGCGTTGGGTAATGGTGCTGTGTCGATTTCTATTGGCGATCGGGGCAACAGCGATTTGGCACTGGAGTAGAGTGAGACGCACGAAGTCTGACATCAAGGTTGGTATTTGTTGAGGATCGGCATTCATTCAGGGTTGTTGCTATGGATAGTCCAATTGAACCGGGTGTGCTAAATCGATGGTTTCCGCCCGATCGCCAAGCCCAGTATGTTGAGCAATTGCGGGCACAGCGGGGGTTAACCCGTCGGCGTGCCGAATGCTTCGTGCGCCTCTGGGCATATCTCGTTTTGAAAAATCTTCAGCCCATACCCAAGGTTCCCATCGTTGATCTAGATTCCTTGGAGCATCCTGTTTCTTGTACCCATCGAGAAGCGGCTGATTTGTTTTACTCTGAGTCAGAGCGGGGGAGCGATCGGGCGGCAGGCATGATGATCGATCTCCTGGTGCAGGCGGGCTTGGTGGAAAAAAACTTCGATGGCAATACCAATATGCTCTTCATCCGGGCGGTGCCAGAGCTAAAAAAATCGGCTGTACCCAATGCCCCTATTTCGCTCCAGCCCGATAATTTTAACCCTCGCACGGATGCGGTTCCTGTCGCCACATTGCTCTCTCACAGCTACAACTGGATGACCTCTAGTAAAACGGCAGTAGCGCAGAAGGCAACTCGGCTTTTGCGGCAATGGGCACAGCAATACCCTAACACGATGCGAGTTTTGCGCAGAAGCGATACGCTTCAGCCCGTCGGGTTTTATACCATTTACCCGATCGCCCCTATCTCTGAAGGCAACTTATTTTTACCTCCCAGCCTTAGCCTGCATTTGTGTACCGATGGCGCTGTTGACCCTTTGGAAATGGCAAAGCCGGGTGATCTTGATTGTGTTGCGGTGTTCGTTCGTAGTTGGACGCTGGATGAGGCTTATAAAACCTACGATTCGGTTTGTCTATTCATGGAAGATACGCGCCAAACTTTCATTAAAATGCAGCAAGATTTTCCTAACATTTCTGACATTTATGTGATGCCCATTCATCCAAGCTATGAGGCGTTGGCGCAGGTATTGGGCTTTCAAAAAACAATTCAAGATCCGCAGTCTTATTTGTGTTGGATGTATTTGGCGCTCGATCATTTTTTGGAGTTGGATATAGAGAAGGCGATCGCCCAGCTTTTTTGAAAGTTTTGGCTCCCTCCCCTCTGGTGATGATAAGGGTTGGGGATGAGGGCGGCTCGGAGATTTGTAAAACTAAGATGTACTCGCTCACCTCTCTCATGAGCAATGTCATAGGGTTGCCAGAACGCGCGCTGCTTGGCAAAACCGCAAGGGTCGCTCGTTCATTTACCCCAGAACCAGCCATAGATAGTCGTCATTTCTTGTTTTGTCCTATCGCAAAAGTTGATGCACTGGGATCAAAACATTGGGAAATGCTAACGGCTGGATATGACTTTCGCTCATCACCTGCTGAGATTGGTACTTTCCGTTTAGGGGGTCACGAAACACAATCAGCTTCATGTCTTTAAGATTTACTACCCAGTATTCACGAATGTTTACTTCTGCGTAGATATCTGCTTTGATGTTTAGATCTTTTTCTAAGCTGGTGTTGGAATACTCAATCACCCAAAATATATCTTCTGGATAAGGGTGATGACTCCGGTAATAATCCTCGACTCGTTCTGCGATCGCCAAATCGGGTTCTGGTTCTGAGCCGTTGGGTAGAGTAATCGGTTTAGCAAATCTGACATGAGCTTGTTCTCCCAGGAGTCTAACTAAAAATTCTCCTGCCCGACTCGAATCACTCGCATGGGGTGTTCCTTCTGGGGACATTTCAACAATAACTCCGTTCAATAGTTCAACTCGGCAATTATCCAGAATTCCTGCTTCTACAATGCGGTGATATTGCTCTAGAGTGATTTTTGCAGGAATAAGTGCAGGTTGTTGTGATTGTAATGGCGTTTGGGTCATAGTTTTACCATAGAAAGATATGTGTGGTTATTTAACTCACTGCAAATTGTGTAAATTGGCGCATGATAATGATCGATATTGGTTTAAAGTTTCCATTGGACAATCTCCTGAGTGCTGGGATCGTAGATGAGCAAGTGGGTTTGACTTCTCATCATCTCAAAAATCAGAGATCTGATAACTCTTGTAAAAATTCATCTGGGTTCAATTCAATTTCTCTCAAAATTTCCCTGATCAAGAGGACGGGAAAGATCTCGTCCCTTTGTGTTTTGGAAGTGTTGTCGTTCTGCCGTCTGGATGTCGATAAAATGCATGACTGCCTTTTTGTCTGACTGCCTCAAATCCTAGTTTCAGCAGAAGTTTTTCCATCGTTTGAAAATTGACGATGGGCAGTCGGCTCATACACCGACCTCAATCTGTTGAATACCAACAAAGCGTGGCAGATTCGGATCATGACCGTACTCTTCCAAACATAGCTCTAGTACTTCTTTAAGATTGCCTTGCAGTTCATCTAAACTGGTTGCTTGCGTATGTGCTCCGGCAACTCCAGGAACAATGCCGACATAAAGCTTTGTATCTGGATCATATTCAACGTAAGCGCTAAAAACCTGCATTCTCTAAAGCCTCAGCTTGGATAATTGTTGAATGCCTTGCACCCGCATACCCATAACAAATGTTTCACCCGTATTTTACCATTCTCACAAAAACACTGTGTTTTAGCGTGGTCGTGAAAGTGGGGCGCATATTTTCTCGCTAGGAATGAGGAGAATCGATCGCCCACAGATCAATGATGGGGAGTCCTTGCTGTTCTTTCGCTGCGAGTTCCAGGTTAAGGGTGAGGAGTTTTTCTAGAAGATCTTTACAAAGGCAAATACCAGACTTTATCTGCTAAATCTTCTGGCTTGCTCACCTGAGCCACAATTTCTAGATCACAAACGCAATTCCCAATAGAAATGAGTTTCTGATGAGCATAAAGAACTCCAGAAAATCGAATGCCTTGCTGTTGGCGGCGATTTGCTTCGATTAGAAAATCAGAGTCTTGAGAAAAGATGACACGCTGAAGCTCGGAGGCTCGATCTAAGATAATCAGATCATCAACGCCATTACGCCCATCTTCCTGAACAGTCAAAACATCAACGCCTCGCATCCGCAGACCCATTGTGATTGCCCGGTGAACGTGTTCGTCCATATAAAGGGCAATGCTCATGGTAATCGTCCGTTTTTCCGCAATTGTTCGGCGAGTGCTGAGATGCCGGACTGTTGTCGCAACTGTTCTGTGTGCTCAAGGCGCTGCTGGATATCAGAATCAAGCTTTTGTTTATGATCCCAGTAATAAGCTAGGGCAGAGTAGATTTGGCTCATGGTTAGATAAGGATGTTGGAAATGAATTTCTTCAGGACTCCAACCGTAAGCCTGTTGAGCCTCAATGATTTCTATTACTTTCATTGTCGTCCCAGAAATAATGGGAACGTGGCGCTCATTGAGTTGCACGTATTTATGCTCGGTAGCAGCAAAAGCCATAATCTTTACCTTGCTTGCTGTATTTTTGTCTCAACTTTTAAATCTTGAGGCGTGTAGATTTATTTTAGCGTTAGGCTGTCAATCGTTTCACTGCTCATTCGATCGCCCAAGGACTCATTACAGAGAGTCCTTGCTGTTCTTTGGCTGTGAGTTCGAGGTTAAGGGTGAGGAGTTTTTTTAGGAGATCTTAAACTAATTCGATGTGTAACTGCTTTCCTAGGGCGATCGCTGCACGTTCTAGCGTTTGCAGGGTAGCCGATTCATTTTGTGGATCAAGTAATCGATCTAATGCTGTGCGGCTTGTGTTCATTCGTTTTGCCATTTCAGTTTTAGAGAGATTTTTCTCTTCCATGAGTTGAGCAATTTGAAATGCTAAGACTCGTTTTATTGCTGTTGTTTCTACTTCTGCTATGATTCCTTCCTCTGTCAAAAAGTCATCAAAGTTACTGCCAAGATGAGTTTCAATCATAAATTTCCTCGTAGTTTCGCTAATCTAGTTCTCGCTATTTCTAAATCATCCAACGATGTTTTCTGTGATTTCTTAACAAAGCCATGTAGAAGCACTATGCCATCGTTACCCATTGAATTAGTGTACCATTTTTGGGACAATTCATCTTATCATTTAGGGTTTCCGCTCCCATCGATCGCCCAAGGATCAATGACGGGGAGTCCTTGCTGTTCTTTTTCTGCCAGTTCGAGGTTAAGGGTGAGGTTGAATATGTCTCCGTCGGCTCGTGAGTACTGACTGCATATTCTTATGAAACGGTTCATATCACGAACGATATAATTTAAGAAAACTATCCTTACGTTTTAATTGAGACAATGAACTCTTCCTCTGCACAACAGCAACTTCTAGAAGCAATCGCACCCCTGAGCGATCGTGAAATTACCTTGATTCTGCAATTTATTGAAACGCTTACCCATAAGCCGATTTCATTAGCAGACGCTAACCCTGATCCTCTCGCAAACTTCGTTGGAGCATCTCATCACGGTAGCCTTGCTAGTGCGATCGATCAGTCGCTCTATGATTAATCGACTGCTTATTGATACATGGGGATGGCTGACGCTTCATGATGCAGGCGAACGCTGACACTCGGAAGTCGCCACTTTTTATCGAACTGTGCTAGCTCAAAAAACGCTTGTCTATACTACAACTTTCATTCTTGACGAGACTTTTACTCTGTTCTTTAAACGCCTCAACTCCTACCAAACGCAACGGGCGATGTTACAACTTTCTGCCGCGTTTGATACAAAGCAATTTCACCTCGTTCAAATTAATGAACTACGCTTTATTCAAGCTCAAACCTTACGCCTAAAGTATCTCGACAAACCTCAGATTTCTTTTACAGACCTCAGTTCAATGGTCGTTATGCAAGAGTTTGATATTGAACAAGTTCTAACTGAGGATGCTCACTTTACTCAAGTTGGATTAGGGTTTGAACGTGTACCCTGAGATTCGTGCTGCTTTAGATGGGGGCTTTGGCACCTACGATCGCCTCTCCCCGTTTCTCTTTTTCTGCTAGTTCCAGGTTAAGAAGGTTTCTCTAGCGATTGTGATAGGCTTGGTAGTAGATGATTAGGCAATAAAAGCAATGCCTGTACAAACGAAAGCTCAAGTGCTGTCTCTTCTTCAGGAATCTCAACAGGAGTTACACCGCTTTGGTGTAAGCCGTTGTGGTATTTTTGGTTCGTTTGTGCGGGATACTGAAATTCATGATCAAAGTGATGTTGATATTTTGGTTGCTTTTGAGCAAGGTCAAAAGACCTTTGATAATTTTATTCACTTATCTTTTTTTCTTGAAGATATTTTTGGTCGATCGATCTGGTCACTGTTGAGTCGTTAAGCCCATACATTAGTGAACGTATTTTGGGTGAAGTTGAATATGTCTCCGTCGGCTCGTGAGTATTTACTGCATACTCTTAATCGAAGCTACTGCCAAGGTAGTCTTTATTCATTGTCAGTAAACATCATCATGTCTGCCAATATCAATCATCATGAGTGCACTCTCGGTTTCACCTACTATTTCCTGAAAACTAAAAATAATTCGACAGTCATATTCGACAGTACAAGCCCATAAATCCTTTAACTCTCCTTTAAGTTTATGAGTTCTGAGAGATGGATCAAAAGGGTTGTCCGCCAAACATTCGAGCACTGTAATTACTTTGACTTGAATAGAAGGTTGCTTCTTAATGAGTCGTTTGAACGCACGGCGAAATCCTTCTTCCCAAATGACGGTTCTCATTCTTCTGAGTCTCCGACTATATCGGCAATCAGATCTTGCATGGTGCCGACTTTTGCAGTTCCCATATTAAATGCGTTCTGGACTTGAATGGAGCGCTGTAGAATCTCTTGACGACGATCGACACTGCGACGTTTTTGAATTAAGTTAAAAAGCACGTCTTGTTCTTCTTCGCTGAGGGCTTCAACCACTTCGATCGCGGTTTGTAAGGAGGAGGTTTGAGGGGTGGGATTTTGAGTCATGGTTTTTAACACTGAAGGAGAGGCGATCGCGATCTACATTTTAGCGGTTCAGGGTTCTAGACGGGGTGCCCAGGCTCCCACCACTGATGCCCCTTGCTTTTCTTTTTCTGCCAGTTCGAGGTTGAGGGTGAGAAGTTTTTCGAGCAGATCATCGGTTTTTTTGAAGCCGTAGGCGGTGAGAACAAGGTCATCAAGTTGGGTGTGGAGTTTGTGGAGTTGGCTGCTGGGTTCGTGGAAAAATTTGTTGTAGAGGGTGGTGATGCCCCACTGTTTTTTCTCCATTTGTTCGGTGCGGTAGGTGTGGAGGGTTTGGGCGGCGGTGCGGATTGCGGCGATTTGTTTGGGGGTGGGGGTTTGGGGGAAAGGAAAGGTTTCAAAACATGTGTTGTGGGTGTAAGCGATATCTGCTTTAAGCGTTGATTTTTGGGCGTGCATCCAGGTTCGATGAGTGTTGGAAGTGAGGATGCCGAGGATATAAAAATCGTCTGAAGCTACAACAACAGATTTATCTCCAGGAAGCCAATTTTTGAAAAAAGGAATAAAGATTGCCCATTTAGAAACTCTGGGAACGGCGAAACAAATTGAAAGAGGGGCGATCGCTTTTCTCATTTTCGGAGCATTTTCACCAAACTTCCACCAATTTAATCTCCGCACATCTCGTCTATTCGTATCCCGTTCAGGCTTTACATATTTTTTAATATGCTCAAATGGAAGTTCATAGTCACTAGCGTCTTCAAGGCTCATATCACCAAAATCAATGACCCAGCGTTCAGGCTTGCCATGCGTATTTTGAGCTAAATTTGCTCCCATTGAAAATAGTTTGATTACTTTTTGATTATTTATATCTGCTTTAGTCCATTCTTGTACAAGGGATTCTGTAATCAGAAAGCCTTTTCCGAGAGGAATTACACCTTGAAAACAGTGATTCAGATTCGCATTCAATCGTACTGCTTTTGATACATCTAACGTTGATTTCAGCGCAGAATTAATGCTAGTAACAATTTGATTATCCAGATGATATTTTCCGGGTAATTGCTTTGCCCAATTCACTAAACTTACATGAACATTCGCCTCACCTGACCAAGGTTGAGTTGAAATCGCTTCATGAATATAGCCGCCGTTTTCACCAATGTAATCCAGCGATGCTATCCGGCTTTTACCTTGGCTGACTGAATTTGTACCCACCAATCCGGCTCTACCTTGATCGTTTAAATGGTCATGAGTAAGCCGAAACCAGTAAGCGCAGAAATCAACATCTTTTACATCTGAAAATTTCCTAAACACCCGATCGATATAATCATCTCCCAAATTCATCCGCAAATGCTTTCCACCTAAAAACGGAGGATTGCCAATCACCGCATCTGCCTTTGCCCATTCACTAAACAACGCATCTCGACAAACAATATTATTATCCAACGTATCCAACGGCAACGCAGGCTCACTCAACCCATACTTATCGATCGCAATCTTCCGCGCAATCATCATCGTTACCCGCGCCAACTGCACCGCAAACTCATTCGTATCCATGCCAAAAAACTGCATCGGCGTAACAAACCCGATCGCCATTTGCCCCGAATCCCCGCGCCTCCGGTCTTGAATTTTCTGCAACAACAACCGCTCAATCCGCTTCAACTCCTGATACGCCACATACAAAAAATTACCCGACCCACACGCCGGATCAAGCACCCGATACGCCTGTAATTCCAGTTGCAAAACATTTAATTCCGCGATCGTACTGGCATCCTCAATTCGTTCCTCCCAGTAATCACTAATCGTGGGGCGGACAATCTGCCGAATATCTACCTCGCTGGTAAAATGAATTCCATGGGCATGACGCTTAGACGGATCGATCGCCCCTCAAAAATGTTCCCAAAAATAGACGGACGGACATTGCTCCAATCATCCCGCGCGCATACATCCAAAATCTCCAACTCCTTCCCCGTCAGATCGATCGGATGCACCTTCGCAAACAATCCCCCATTAAAATATTCCACCCCCTGATAGCGCCCCGCACGCGTCACCCCCTGCCGATTCATCTGCTCAAACAATCCCCCCAACAAATCGAAAGCACTCCCCTGACCTGCCATACAATCTTGAATTAGCCCCACAAACAAATCCCGTGGCAACAGCGCCCGATCCTCCGCAAACATCGCCATCACACACTGAAGCGTCAACTGCTGCAACTGCTCTTCCGAAAACTCACTAAACCCCTGCCGTCGCCCCCGCTCAACCACCGCCTGATAAAACTCACCCATCCGCCGCGCCGATCGCTCCGTCACATCCACCTGATTATTGTGGAACACAGGCTTGCGTCCGCCAATCTCCATAAACGTCAGTGCCCCCGCCCGCTCCGGCAACTGCGTCAAAAGAATGCGATCGACAGGCTCATCCACCTGATTCTCGAAGTCAAAAATCCAAAACTCATCAAAATTGCACAGCATCGCATAGCGCGGACGGTTCGGCGTAATCCGCATCCAATACCGCTCCACCTGAGCATAATGCTGGCTCAAATCTTCCTTACGCGACTTCATCTCGATCAGCACGCCGGGGACTCCGGGGCGCGATCGCCAAATCAAATCCGCATAACCCATCTTTCCTTTCTTACTCGCTTTCGCCAACCGATCCTCAAACTCTGCCCCCGCCTCCTTAATGCCCTCATGCCCAAACGCCTGAAAAAACCGCGTCAGAAAAGTCTGCGCCTCGCTCTTCTCATCCCCCCGAATATGCTGCTGGCAATAGTCAACAAAAGCAGAGAGATTTTGAGAAGTAGACATAGCGGTATTTCTGGGCTTGCTGAGGGACTGACTAGGCATTGCCGAATTGCGGGATGAAGTCTGGTTCCCCTGCCCTCTTAGGGAAGGGGCCAGGGGTTAGATCAATTCGGCTACGCAGCTAGATAGACCTCTCCCCAACCCCCTCTCCTGAAGGAAAGGGGCTTTAATTCAGATTCATACTTTTATTCAGCAACGCCACTGAATATCTCTCAAAGGTTACTCGATTAAGGCAAATCTGTGTGCCCCATCAAATAGCGATCGCACTCCCGCGCCACGCCGCGACCTTCATTGAACGCCCACACCACCAAACTCTGCCCCCGCCGACAATCGCCAGCCGCAAACACACCTGGAATGCTAGTCGTGTACTTGTCATGCTCTGCCTTAACATTGCTGCGCCCATCGCGTTCAACCCCGATCGCATCCAACAACGGCTGCTCCGGTCCTAAAAAGCCCATTGCCAACAGCACCAACTGCGCGGGTAGAACTTGCTCAGATCCCGGTACGTGCGCCGGAATAAACTGTCCTTTCTCATTCTTCTGCCAGTCTACCTGCACCGTATGCACCGCCTTAACGTGCCCGTTCTCATCGCCCTCAAAACGAGTCGCAGTCGTCAAATAGCCCCGTGGATCATCGCCAAACGTAGCAGCCGCTTCTTCCTGCCCGTAGTCTACACGGTACACCTTGGGCCATTCGGGCCAGGGATTATTGGCATCGCGGGTCATGGGAGGTTTGGGTAAAATTTCGAGCTGAACCAGGCTCTTACAGTTATGCCGAATGGAAGTACCCGCGCAGTCTGTGCCCGTATCACCGCCGCCGATAATGACGATATCTTTATCTTTAGCTGAGATAAAACTAGCATTGTCATCAGGATTCATCACAGCCTTCGTATTAGCAGTCAGAAAATCCATCGCAAAATGGATTCCCTTCAGATCCCGACCTTCCAAAGGTAAATCCCTCGGCTTAGTCGCCCCGGTACACAGAACGATCGCATCATATTCTTTTAACAGCGTTTCGGTCGGTAAATCTTTGCCAACCTCGGTGTTGCACTGGAAAGTCACACCTTCGTCTTCTAAAAGTTTAATTCGACGCAATACGACGCTTTCTTTTTCCAGCTTCATGTTGGGAATGCCATACATCAGCAATCCGCCTGGGCGATCGCTCCGTTCAAACACAGTCACCCAATGTCCCGCCTGATTAAGCTGTGCCGCCGCGCTCAACCCCGCCGGACCAGAGCCAATAATGGCAATTTTCTTACCCGTGCGGCGAGTTGGCATCACAGGCTTAATCCAGCCCTCATCCCAACCTTTATCGACAATAGAGCATTCAATATTCTTAATGGTGACAGGCGGATTATTGATGCCCAACACGCAGGAACCTTCGCAAGGTGCAGGACAAACTCGCCCCGTAAACTCAGGAAAATTATTCGTTTTGTGAAGGCGATCGAGCGCATCTTCCCACAGTCCCCGATAAACCAAATCATTCCACTCAGGAATCAGGTTATTGACCGGACAACCGCTTGCCATACCGCTGATGAGAGTGCCGCTATGGCAAAAGGGAATGCCACAATCCATACAGCGTGCGCCCTGAGCGCGAAGTTTATCTTCGGGTAGATGCTCATGAATGTCGTTCCAGTCGTGAACTCGCTCTAAAGGAGGGCGATCGGAAGGTAGTTCGCGGAGATATTCAATGAAGCCAGTTGGTTTTCCCATGATCTTGTAGATTGATTGATTTTAGATTTTAGAGTTTTTCTCGTTCCCAAACCCTGCTATTTCTAGCTAGGGAGTTGCAATTAAATAACGCCTCGAATCGCCCCCTAAATCCCCCATTCTGGAGGACTTTAAAAAGTTCGGAAGTCCTCCAGAATGGGGGATTTAGGGGGCTAAAAAGTCAATGCATCCCACTAGGGTTTTATTTTCACGTAACTCTCCTACTGCATCGCTAAACAAAATCCCCTTCCCCTTCAAAGCCCCTTTCCTTTAGGAGAGGGGTTTGGGGAGAGGTCTCCGGCACCTAACCCCTAGCCTCTTCCCTACAAGGGCAGGGGAACTGGAGCAAAGCGATCGCAACATTTAGCTGCCGCCGATGCGGGATACATCTTGGACGTTCGCTTCAAATGCCGCCGTTAAAGCTTCATCGCCGCTCAATCCATCCGCGATCGCCTTTGCCACAGCCTGCAAAACTCGCTTGTAATCTCTGGGCATCACTTTGACAAATTGGGGCAACATCGCGTCCCATTGTGAAAGAACTTTTTGGGCTTTTTGGCTTTGGGTTAAATCGGCATGGCGTTGGATTAGTTGGTAGAGGTCGTCGATTTCTTCGGGATCTTCGACTTTCTCTAAATCTGCCATTTGGGTATTACAGCGCGTTGCAAAGTTGCCCGCTTCATCCAAAATGTACGCCACGCCGCCACTCATACCCGCCGCAAAGTTGCGCCCAGTCATGCCTAAAACAACGACTTTTCCGCCAGTCATGTATTCGCAGCCGTGATCGCCCACCCCTTCTACAACCGTGTTAACGCCAGAGTTGCGCACACAGAACCGCTCTCCGGCAGTGCCTCGAATGTACACCTCGCCTTCGGTTGCGCCATAGAGGGCAACGTTACCCGCAATCACGTTCTCTTCAGCAGCAAAAGTGGAGGCAGCAGGCGGATAAAGAATAATTTTGCCGCCGCTAAGTCCCTTGCCCAGATAATCGTTAGTGTCGCCTTCGAGTTCGAGCGTCACACCTTTAGGCACAAAAGCCCCAAAGCTTTGTCCGGCGCTGCCTTGAAAATGAAGATGCACCGTGTTTTCAGGTAGCCCTTCCCAGTGGCGCTTGGTGATTTCGTTGCCCAAGATAGTACCGACAGCGCGGTTGACGTTTTGGATCGGCAGAGTTGCTTTAACAGGCTTGCCGTGGGCGATCGCTCCCTCACACAGATCCAACAATTTTGTCATATCCAATGACTTCTCCAGCCCATGATCCTGGGGAATTTGGCAGTAACGCCCCACATCCTCACCTACCTCTGGCTGATACAGAATCTTCGAGAAATCCAAACCCTTCGCCTTCCAATGATCAACCGCCTGTTTTGCTTCTAGCACATCCGTCCGTCCTACCATTTCGTTAAGAGTGCGGAAGCCGAGTTGCGCCATCAATTCCCGCACTTCTTCGGCAATAAAGCGCATGAAATTAACGGTATGGGCTGGGTCACCAGTAAAGTTTTTGCGGAGCTGCGGATCTTGGGTGGCAACGCCAACAGGACAAGTGTTGAGATGGCAAACGCGCATCATAATGCAGCCTAGAGTGACAAGTGGCGCGGTGGCAAAGCCGAACTCTTCAGCACCCAACAGCGCGGCAATGACAACATCTCGCCCAGTTTTCATTTGCCCGTCAGCCTCCACCACAATTCGGCTACGGAGGTTATTGAGCACTAGGGTCTGGTGAGTTTCCGCTAGTCCTAGTTCCCAAGGGAGTCCGGCGTGTTTGATAGAGGTTTGGGGAGATGCACCCGTGCCACCGTCATATCCAGAAATTAGCACCACGTCTGCATGGGCTTTGGAAACGCCAGCGGCGATCGTGCCTACTCCCACTTCGGAAACCAATTTGACGCTAATTCGGGCTTCACGGTTAGCATTTTTAAGATCGTGGATTAACTCAGCGAGGTCTTCGATCGAATAGATATCGTGGTGGGGCGGTGGGGAAATGAGTCCGACTCCAGGAGTGGAGTGGCGAACTTTGGCAATCCAGGGATAAACTTTTTTGCCAGGAAGCTGTCCCCCTTCGCCCGGTTTTGCACCCTGCGCCATTTTGATTTGCAGTTCTTGAGCTTTGGAGAGATACAGACTGGTCACGCCAAACCGACCCGAAGCCACTTGTTTGATGGCGCTGTTCTTAGAGTCGCCTTGCTCGTTCGTCCAGGTATAGCGATCGGGATCTTCGCCGCCTTCGCCCGTGTTAGACTTGCCGCCCAAGCGGTTCATGGCGATCGCCAACGATTCATGCGCCTCCTGCGAGATCGAGCCGTAGCTCATTGCGCCTGTTTTGAACCGTTGCACGATGGATTCCACCGATTCTACTTCTTCAATCGGCACGGCTTCCCGTTGCTTAAACTCCAGCAATCCTCGCAGCGTGTAATGGGTTTGGTTTTGCTCGTTCACCAGCGCCGCATACTGTTTGTAAACTGCGTAGTCATCCGTGCGTACCGCTTTTTGAAGCGTGTGAATGGTTTGAGGACTAAATAAATGCGCCTCGCCTTCCTTCCGCCATTGATATTCGCCGCCCACATCTAAGGTATGCCCGTTGACTTGGCGATCGGGGAAAGCGTGGCTGTGGCGGAGGAGAGCTTCCTTTGTAATGACTGCCAAATCAACGCCTTCAATCCGAGAGGCTGTCCAGGTGAAGTAGCGATCGATCACGGCTGCATTCAAGCCTACTGCCTCAAAAATCTGTGCGCCTCGGTAGCTTTGAATCGTTGAAATGCCAATTTTGGAAGCCACTTTTGTAACGCCTTTAGTTGCCGCTTTGATGTAGTTTTTACAAGCGGTTTTGTAATCGACATTCACTAGCAAGCCTTGCTGAATCATGTCGTCTAATGTTTCAAAAGCGAGGTAGGGATTAATGGCACCGCAACCATAGCCAATTAAAAGGGCATAGTGATGAACTTCGCGGGGTTCGCCAGATTCTAAAACCAGTCCGACGCGGGTACGAGTGCCTGTGCGAATGAGGTGGTGATGGAGTCCGGCAACGGCGAGGAGGGCGGGGATGGGGGCGCTTGTAGCGTTGATGGCGCGATCGCTCAGAATCAAAATATTGGTGCCGTCTTCAATCTGCTGATCGGCTTTAGCGCAGATTTCAGCGATCGCCGCTTCCATCCCTTGCACACCCGCTTTAGGATCAAACACAATCGACAGCGTCACCGACTTAAATCCGTTCTCCGAAACATACTTTAATTTCGCCAGTTCAGCATTGCTCAAAATCGGCGTTTTTAGCTCAATTAAATGACAGCTTTCTGGCTCTGGCTTCAACAAATTGCGTTCAGAGCCGATTGTCGTTTCAGCCGATGTAATAATTTCTTCTCGAATCGAATCGATCGGCGGGTTTGTCACCTGGGCAAAAAGCTGTTGGAAATAGTCGTACAGCAGCTTGGGGCGATCGGACAACACCGACAGAGGCGTGTCTGCCCCCATTGCCCCGATCGCCTCTACGCCATCCCGCGCCATGGGAGTCAGCAGCAAGCGCAGATCCTCGAAGGTATAGCCAAACGCCATTTGACGCTGAATAATCGTCGTTAGATCTGCCGACGAAATTTCTTCTACAGCAACAGGCGCATCGGGCAACTGAGCAATCTCAACCATGTGTTGATTGATCCACTCTCGGTAAGGATGCTCTTTAACAATCTGGTTCTTAATTTCCTCATCAGCGATAATTCGCCCTTGCTTAGTATCCACCAAGAACATCCGCCCCGGCTCCAGCCGACCCTTTGCCGCCACCCGCTCTGGCTCAATGGGCAAAACGCCTGCCTCCGATGCCAGAATCACGAGATCGTCCTTAGTAATGTAGTAGCGCGAGGGACGTAGACCATTGCGATCGAGCACTGCCCCAATCATGGAGCCATCGGTAAAGGCGATCGAAGCAGGACCATCCCACGGTTCCATCAAGCACGAGTGATATTCGTAAAACGCCTTTTTCTCGTCGCTCATAGACTCGTGAGCCGTCCAGGGTTCGGGGATCATCATCATCATGGCGTGGGGGAGCGATCGCCCCGACAGCACCAGTAGCTCTAAGGCATTATCAAAAATAGTGGAATCGCTGCCCTCGACATTGATGACGGGCTGAATTTTCTTCATATCCTCGCCAAACAATTCCGACTCAAACATCGACTGCCGCGCCATCATCCAGTTGATGTTGCCGCGCATCGTGTTAATTTCGCCATTGTGGGCAATGTAGCGATAAGGGTGCGATCGCTCCCAGCTAGGGAACGTATTGGTACTAAATCGCGAATGCACCAGCGCCAGGGCACTCTCCATATCGGGATCATGCAATTCTGGATAATACTGTCCCACCTGCACAGGCATCAGCATTCCCTTATAAACCATCGTCCGACAAGACAGACTTGATGGATACCAGCAAGGATTTTCCCCCGATGCCCGCAACGCCTTAAATGACAGTTTCCGAATGACATACAGCTTCCGCTCAAACGCCACCTCATCCATCCCGGCTGCCCGTTGGATAAACACCTGCTCCATAAACGGCTCACTCGACTTTGCCGTGTTGCCCAGGGAGGAATGATCCGTAGGAACATCGCGCCAGCCCAGTACCTTCAAGCCTTCTGTCGTCACAATCTGCTCAAAAATTTGACGGCTTTTATCTCGAACATTGGCATCAGGTGAAGAGTAAATCATGCCCACGCCATACTGCCCCGATTCAGGAAGGGTAACACCTTCTGCGGCTGCCACTTTTTTCAGAAACTTGTGGGGCACTCCCATCAAAATGCCTGCACCGTCGCCCGTGTTCGTTTCACAGCCGCACGCCCCGCGATGGTCTAGGTTCAACAAAATTGTCAAAGCTTGCTCAATGATATTGTGTGACTTCTGCCCTTTCATTTGGACAATAAACCCAACACCACAGGCATCGTGCTCGAACTGAGGGTCGTATAGACCCTGTTTGGGTGGCAGGTTATTGCTGTGCATTTTTTAGATATCCTAATCTAGTGTCTGGCTGAGGGGCTGTTTGGAGCTAATTGAATTTTCTAACGACGAAGGCTTCCAAGGGCAGTCCTTAATAAAGGTTTTAGCTGATACCGATCGCTCTAGATCATCTCATGGGAGATTACTGATCTCCCATCGCTCGTTACTAAAGATTCTGAGGGTATAGCGCTATTCTCTGCAACGTCAAGCAGGTAACATTTTGTTGCTGAATTCAGCAACGCCCTGATCGTATCAATGGATGATTGGTAAAACCTTATCCTGATTCAATAGACTGATGCAAGTTAAGCTTGATGCTATGGGTCTTAATGCATCTTTTCCTATGGTCTTTCCGTTGTTGCGCCCAGTTCTAAGCAAGATTTCTAGGAAAGTCTCTCTTCAGGTCATTCTTGCTTGTTTAGTGCTGCAAATTCCGGCAATGGTGGGGCTAACAGGCTATCTATCTTTCAAAAATGGTCAAGAAGCCGTCGATGATCTCGCGAATCAACTAACGAATAAAATTGGCGATCGTGTAGAACAGAAACTGAAAGACTACTTGATTGTTCCTCAATTAATCACTCGGCTTAATGCCAATCAGGTGCGCGCCGGAACGTTAGACCTCGACAATTTATCCGAAGTGCAACTCTACCTATGGCAACAGTTTCAGCAGTTTAACGATCTCAAATTCAACAACCCCACCTTTATCACTATTGCGACCGAAACAGGTAACTCTATTGGCATTGGCTATCGCCCTTTCAATCGCCTCGTCGTTGACATTCGAGATTTAAGCAAAGGTAAAAAAGTAGAGGTTTGGCGGCTCAATGACTGGGGCGATCGCGTCCGTCTCCGTCAAGTCTTTGCTAATTATGATCCGCGAAAGCAGCCTTGGTATCGAGCGGCTCTCGCAGCGGGCAAGCTGTTTTGGGTCAATCCATCCGTTGGCATAGGCGAGGACGATTTATTACTCTCCGTCGATCGCCCCCTCTACAATCGTCAAGGCAAGTTGGTCGGTGTTACTCATGCCGCCCTTAGCCTGAGTGATGTCAGTCATTTTTTGCGAAAGCTAGAGATTGGGCAAACAGGGCAGGTTTTCATCATGGAAACCAACGGGACCTTAGTGGGTACCTCCACATCTGAGAAAATTTTTTCTGGTAGCACCATTAAAAGTCAACGAGTTAATGCCTTAGAAAGCAAAAATTCTCTCACGCGCCAAACTGCTGGCTTTCTGGAGAAACGCTTCAATGGCTTTACAAGTATTAGTCGTCCCCTATCGGTTCAATTTAACGCTTCTGAAGATGGGCAAACCCATTTTGTTGCAGTCCGTCCCTTTCGGGATTACCAAGGATTAAATTGGTTGGTGGCGATCGTGATTCCTGAACAAGACTTTATGGGAAAAATTCACGAAAATACGCGCCACACGGTTTTGCTCTGTTTGGCGGCGCTGGGGGTTGCCGTTGCTGTGGCGATCGCGACTAGCCGTTGGATTGCTCGCCCCATTTTGCAACTCAGCGCTGCCGCCGAATCCCTTGCCCAAAATGACTGGCACTATCCCATCACCATTCAACGCTCTGACGAACTCGGCATCCTTGCTTCCTCTTTTCAACAAATGCGCGATGAACTACGGCGATCGCGCTTGCTGCTCGAGGAATATGCCTCTGGTCTGGAACAAAAAAACGAGAAACTCAGCACCCTGGAAGCCGAACTGCGCCAACAGCTTAATCTATTTCTGCACGCTGTCTCCCACGACCTTAGAAACCCAGTGATTGGCACCTCCATTGTGCTGAACAACCTCAATGCCCAGCCTGGAGAAGCGATCGCCGTTTCCCGCTTAGTGCTGCACCGCATGATTGACAGCAACCATCGGCAACTTGAACTGATCAATTCTCTTATTGACACGCACGCTGCCGAAATTTGGGGCATTACCCTCCACTGTCAAAGCCTGGTGCTGAGAGATCTGGTAGAATCTGCGATCGCCGACCTCCAGCCCCTGATTGAGCGAGAAAACGTCCTCCTCAAAAACCTTATTTCAACTGCACTTCCACTGATTCATGTAGACCCTCTTCAAATCGCCCGCGTCTACCAAAACCTGATCGCTAACGCCCTCAAACACAATCCCCCTGGAGTGATCCTCAACCTCCATGCCCAGCAAGTACCGGGCTGGATCAACTGCTCAGTCTCCGACAACGGCGCTGGCATCAGCCCAGAACAATGCGAAAAGATCTTCAACCCCTACTTTCGGGGCAACCCCCGAACAAAATCTGTTGGTTTAGGCTTAGGTCTTTATCTTTGCCAACAAATTGTGCAAGCCCATGGTGGTCGCATCTGGGTTGAAAGCCAGCTTGGGCAAGGAACCACCTTCTGGTTTACTCTTCCCATTGACAAGTTAGCAGCATGATACGCCTGAGTCTCACTATAATACAGAGCGTATTCCTAATCCCTTCTTTTAACGACCCAGAATGATGGACACCGAAGCCACAAATCCTCAAGGACTCATGACCATTGAGTCCCTTCAAAGAATTCTGAACCGCTCCCGCGCCTCGGTTTACCGCTATGCCAATACCGAATCTAACGACCTCAATCCGCCCTACAACCCTCAACGGCTCAACCCTGAACTCCGCCTCAACAAAGATGATCCCCTCTTGTTTCACCCCAATGAAGTTGCCCGCTTTGCCAAAGATGCTCTAGGTATCAAACAGGTCACCATTGAAGTTCAGCAACCCACCGAAACAGTTACTCAAGACTTGCTCCGAGAAATTTTGAATGAACTGCGAAAAGTCCGAGCGGTACTAGAAGCAGAGCGATCGCCAGCAGCGCCAAAATAAGCTCTGTTCAAAATTCGGTTTCCTTATTCGGTTCTACCTACTATCTAGAACTCCATCAACGCTAAGATAATTGAGGAGTTTGTAGGCTCACAATCTGTGAGGCTACTCACTTAATCACAGAACTTGCTAGACAGGGTAGTTATTTGTGCAAAAAACCATGCTCAAAACCTTAGCTGCTGATTTCCAAATTATCTTTGAACGTGACCCAGCGGCTCGGAGCAAGCTAGAGGTACTATTTTGCTATCCTGGCTTTCAGGCATTAATTTTCCATCGATTTGCTCACTGGCTGCATAAATTGCATCTGCCCTTAATTGCCCGTCTAACCTCTCATTTAGCGAGGTTTTTAACTGGCATTGAAATTCACCCTGGCGCTTCAATTGGGCAGGGAGTTTTTATTGATCACGGCATGGGCGTGGTTATTGGCGAGACGGCAATTATTGGCGACTATGCCTTGATTTATCAGGGAGTGACTTTGGGTGGAACGGGTAAAGAATGCGGTAAGCGGCACCCAACCTTGGGGGAGAATGTGGTCGTTGGAGCAGGCGCTAAGGTTTTAGGCAACATTCAAGTTGGCAATAATGCTCGAATTGGCGCCGGATCGGTAGTCCTGCGCGATGTGCCTGCTGACTGTACAGTGGTCGGGATTCCGGGTCGTATTGTCTACCGAGCAGGCGAACGAGTAGGGCCCTTAGAGCATGGCAGTATGCCTGACTCTGAAGCGCAAGTGATTCGGGCGTTGGTCGATCGCATTGAGGCGTTAGAGCAACAAGTCCAGGGTTTAAACCCGCCCGTTGCCCAACCCGAACTGGTCATGGCAGGCACCTCTCTACCGGCTCGCTGCCGCATTCAAGACAAAGTCTTTGAGCAGTTTTTTGACGGTTCAGGGATTTAATAGATTAGTCGTCTGATTGCTCAAAGATCTGATGAATTGCAGCTTTAAGGATTCACTTCTTCCATAGACCAGTCTTCTAGATGAGGCTCTTTTTTAGAGTAAAGATAACGATTTTGTGGATCGCCTCGTAGCTCTAAATGGTCAACTTGAGTCGGTTCTAGCAAGAGCAGGCAAAAGTTTGATAAGGGAGTCAGTGGCTCGGGAGTCGTTTGTTCAAGCGGCTGGGTTTTGGGCTGTTTAGGATGCGCCCAAGCAAACTGCGATCGCCCCGCGTCGGATAAATCGTGCCACAGCATTTTTCGAGCTTTCAGCAATGCTTCATCGCCATAATCTGCTGACACCACAATTAACTTCCCCAATATCCGAAACTGTTCGCGGGTTTTAGGAAAGTACCAGCAAATTTCTCCCCAAGGCTGAGCTTGAAGCTGATCTATTTTTTCACTGCGGCTATCTGCAACAAACCGTAGATGGTTAGTGTTTTCTAAAAAACCACGGAATACTATGGTGCGATTGGCAGGTCGCCCATCCATCCGGGCGGTTGCAAGCTGCATATAGCGAGCATAGGGGAGAGCACGATTACGATGAAGAGCGTGGGTTAGGGGCGATCGCCAGGGCGCTAAAGGCATAAAGGAAAAGTTAAAAGGTCAAAAACTCTAGTCAAAGGACAAGACACAATCAATATTTTTTTGTCCTATCGCTTTGCACTGATCAAACCGTGATTGCGCATGTCCGACCATAAAAATAAGTGCCCCGACAAAAACCACTGCAACTAACTTATCCACACTTATCATTCAATTTATCTCCTATACCCACTAGCGCCCAACGGCTCGTCAAGAATAGCCCCCCGTGCCTTTAAGTTGACCTTCTCTGTCGATTTCAGCCCAAAGTTATTGCTAAATCGAGCGCCTTTCACCAAAATAACGCTTAAATCTACTCCGCTAAAGTTTGCTCCATTCACTGTTGCTTCCCGAAAGTCTGCACCACTTAAATCTGCATGACTCAGGTCAGTATCATTCAGTTGAGCGCGCCCCAAACTTGCCCAGCTTAAATTGACGCTACTCAAATCAGCCCGGCTCAGCTTTGCCCAGCTTAAGTCTGCTGCACTCAGGTTGGCTCCACTCAGTTTGGCTTCCCGTAAGTCGGCTCCACTTAAGTCGGCTCCGCTGAGGTCAACTTCTCGCAGGTCGGAACCCCGCAAAACTGCCTCACATAAATCGGCATCACTCAAATCTACGCCTCGCAGATCGGCATTTTGGAGGTTGGCTCCGCGCAAAATTGCTTCTCGTAAAATGGCTCCTCGGAGGTCAGTGTCGCTCAGGTTAGCATCTCGCAGATCAACTCGACTTAAGTTTGCGTGGCTGAGGTTGGAGTAGCTTAAATCTGCGTCACTTAAATCAACTTTGCTCAGTACTGCCCAAAGAATGAAGAGCATGTTGGGGTTTGCCCAGAGGATGTATGCTCCTTCGGCATAGACCGAAACGCGGAGCGACCACAGGAGGGCTGCCCACACTAGAATAATGCCAATCAAGACGGCATTTCTAAGGTTAGTCCCGCGCAAGTCACCTTGGTTAAAACTGACCTCGCGCAAATTAATCCAGACTAAGATGCTCCAGATCAAATTTGCCCAAACTAGGATAATTCCGGGTACGCCTGCTGCGTTAAAAAATGTCCAAATAATGACAGCCCAACCAAAATTGGCACAAAGGAGCATATTGCCAATCAAATCGACTCGGGTTAGATCAACCCCTCTTAAATCAATGGCGTTAAATTTCTTCTTGCCTCTCCAAATCGCAAAACGAGTACTCAAGCCCCGGAGGAGTCTGGGCGATCGCGCTTTATAGTCAGTCTGGCTGTTATTCATAGAGATCCAGGAACGATGGGAGGGCTTAAGTTAAAAAATTATCAAGCTTTAGGATTCATCTGATGAATATCAATCGATCAGGCTGTTTATCGGCTTTATCTAGCTTCATACAACCATAACTTAGACCGAATCTATCGCTGCATTTTGCGTATGAAAACTAATGCTGTCCGTATCCTAGATAACCTGGGCATATCCTACCATCTCCTTTCTTATGAGGTTGACCCCAATGACTTAGCCGCCGAACAGACTGCCCTTAAGGTTGGCTTACCGCCAGAGCAACTCTTTAAAACATTAGTGGTGCGGGGCAATAGCATAGGAGTTTTGCTTGCGGTTATTCCCAGTCATTATCAACTCGATTTGAAGCGGCTGGCTAAGCTGACGGGCGATCGCAAAATAGACCCTGTTCCTCTCAAAGAAGTACAGTCGTTGACAGGCTACATTCGCGGTGGGGTCACAGCGTTAGCCTGTAAGCGGGAATATCCCGTTTACGTGGAAGAAGTGATTGCAGTATTTGACCAAATTGCGGTTTCTGCGGGAGCACGAGGACGGCTAGTGCAGCTTACCCCGGCTGATTATCTGCAAGCAGTTCACGGAAAATTAGGGTCAATTTCCATAGAAAAACCTTAGTTGCGGCTGACGCGACGAGGCGTAAAGAACACCCGACCTGCCAAGCTTTGAAAGTAGGTTGATCCAAGGGTGAAGAGGAAAAGGAAATAGGCGATCGCTCGGACAAGATAAGCCGTTCAGCTTATTCAAACAAGGCACTTAACAAAGTTCGGTTCATACCCTAATTCAGCAACGCCGAAAAAGATTGCAGTAGTGCTTAGGGTGATAGTTTTGCTTTCTTTAAGCGGTTTGCTTCGTACCAGGTGGCGATCGCTGGAACCCACTGCTTAAAAGGCTCCCACATTAACTCACAAAGCTGTTGCGCCTCCAGTTGAGCATCTAGTTTCCAGCGCAAATCTAACAAGTGCAACATCGATCGCACATTTGCTGACATGACCCAATGCTGCCGAACATCAAACGCAATCAACCCGCGTGCGTGTTCTTCTGAAAAGCCCTGGTTAATTCGCTCTTGATAACGCTTACAGCCCATCAAACACCACTCCAAATCTTGTTGCCGCAGTGCTTCAGTATATTCGTAGCGCTTGCCCTGGCGATCGCTGTACGCTCCTAAGGGACGCAGGTAAAACACCTCTTCAATATCTCGCTGACCGTCTACAACCTCAATAATTCGGTTTCCGGTATAGCGGAAAGACTGGACATCAAAAGAAATTCCGACGCGATGAGTTCGCATCTGTTGCATCGTCGAGTGGGGAAAGAAACCGCAGTTTAAGGTAATTTGCGGATGCTCCAGCGGTCCATAGTGTCCTCGGTTACCTGCCAACAGTTGCTTAACGACAACTTCGCCACTTTTGTCTTCAGAGGGGAAGCGATCGCGCTCTGCCCAGACAAATCCTTCTGCATAATCTTGATGCATTGCAGCATAGATAGTTTGCTGAGGGTTAGCAGTTTGAGAAATAACCTCGACAGTAAAAAAACGATCCATATATTCAACTCTCACAAAACCTTCAACTCTCACAAAACCTTTACTCTTCTATGATCTGTCGCATCGCTGTTACAGAAACTGCTTGCCGAGTTGCAGCATTCAATCGCCCTTGCCCCAGGCTTTGCAGCCCATCCAGCAGCGCGCTACAAACGCTCGGCTCAGTCTCCCGATTCAACATCAACCGAAAACAATCTGCCAGGTCAGCAGGCGATATTGAGTTTGAAGCAGGCGAAGCTTCTGTCAATTCGACCTGAAGCCGATGAGTAATCTGTCGAACCGCAATCAAACGCTTTAGCGGGTCGGCATCTGATAGACGATCCAAAAGGCTATCCAGCTGCTGGTCTTCTCTCAGACCTGCTGTCTCAAACTGCCGATTCAAGGTTTGCCAGGTTAGCAGTAGTAAAACTGTCAACGTGCCAAAGCCTTGCAGAATTACGCCTAAAGCCAACCAAGACCGCTCTGCTTCCAGCCAAATTCCTGTAGTGACATAAGCACTAAAAGCCGCAATCCCGCCACTGGCGATCGCCAATGTCAACGGACGATGAGAACCTGTCCACAGCCACCGCCAATCTATGTTAGGAATTTTCCATTGTCCTTGCTGTGCCAAATAGATAACTACAAGGACTACGATCCCAATAGCCAGCGCCAGCACCAACTGCCAGTTCCAAATCAGCAGTGCAACCACAATCGCAGCGCCCCAAAGCTGCTCTGGAGAAAACCAGCCTTGTCTTAAAAAGCGACCCAGCCGCCGAAACTCTCTGGAATCCGCGATATGGAGAGAGGCGGATTCAAGCCAATGAACGAATTGTTGCAACTGTGAAGAAGCCTGTGACACGATGCCAAATAACCAAGAGGGAACTGCCTTTAGAGCATACCAGAGGAACCGAAATCTAGACATGACAGAACAGATTCGGTTAGGTTAGGGGGTTGCGTGAAAATAACACCCCAATGGGATGCATTGACTTATCAGCCCCCTAAATCCCCCATTCTGGGGCAGGACTTCCGAACCTGTCAAAGTCCCCCAGAATGGGGGATTTAGGGGGCGGTTCGGGGCGTTATTTAATTGCAACTCCCTTAACTGTTCTACAAGTCCTCCTGCAAATTTCCTTTTGTGTCAAGTTGTGTCAAGCTACCCCGCTATCTACAGAGTCGTTCGCCAAATTCCCTATGGCAAAGTGGCAACCTATGGGCAAGTTGCAGAATTAGCCAATCTCCCTCGCCGAGCCAGGCTGGTGGGCTATGCATTGTTTCGGGTAGACATTAGCTCTGATGTGCCCTGGCACCGGGTGATTAATGCTAAAGGTGAAATTTCAGAGTCGCCCTTTCGTCAGGGTGGAGACTACTTGCAGCGATCGCGCTTAGAATCTGAAGGTGTTGAATTTAGCCCTCAAGGAAAAATCAATCTACAGAAACATCAATGGCGGCCGTAGCGATCGAGGGCTGAAAAAATGCGTAACAATTCTTGCCCTTCTTTTTGGCTTGGTACATGGCTGTATCTGCCTGGTTGAGCAAACTCTTCATTTCCTGATCTTCCCCTTCTCTCTCTCCCGCATTGTAGTTAGCAAAACAGTCGTTGGGATAGATGCTGATGCCAATACTTGCAGAAATCGACATTGCCTTGCTATCAAACACAAAGCTTTGATTCAGCGTCAATAAAATCTTTTCAGTGACTCGACAAACTGTTGATACACTCGGAATATTGGGAAGAATTGCCACAAACTCATCGCCTCCTAGCCGCGCCACAGTGTCGCTACTGCGCAGACAATTTGTTAGACGGTGAGCAACTGCTTTAAGCAATGAATCGCCTACTTGATGACCATGGGCATCATTGACCTGCTTAAAACCATCTAAATCTAAAAATAAAAGCGCAACCAAATGACCTTGCTCCCTCGCCCGATCCAAAGATTGCTGGAGTTGCTCGTGGAAGTGCTTGCGGTTGGGTAAGTTTGTTAAATGATCATGGTGGGCGATATGAGACAACAGATCCGTTGCTTTTGCCAGTTCAGAGTTAGAACGCACTAGTTCTTCTGCGGTACTCCGTAGCGCTTCCTCCATCTGTTTCCGATGGGTAATATCTCGAATGACTCCGACCAGAAACAAATCGCCTGCCGTGTTTTGGTAGAGCGATCGCTTGGTTGCGACTAAATAGGTTTTTCCTTGAGCATTGGTTAGCTCCTCCTCGCACTCTTGCTCCACTCGGCTGTCAAAGGTCAGTTCATCCTGTTGCCAAAAATGTGCCGACTGCTGAGGAGGAAAAAAGTCTTGATCAACTTGATTGATCATCGTCTCGCGCGATCGCCCAATAAAGCTACAGTAAGCATCGTTGACAATGACCCAATGATGTCGCTGATCTTTAACATACACAGGGTCGGGAATTGTGTTGATGATAGAGCCGAAAAACTCTTTAGACTTTTTCAATTCTTCTCGCAAACAAGAAAAGTACGCTGTCACCCCTGCCGCCGAACCAATCAGAGCCACCAGAGGCGGCACCAGGGGCAACCACCAGCCCCACTGAAACGCCAAATTACAGAAACCAAATAAGCCCGTACCTGCCAGCAGTATCCCAGCGGCAGCTTTTTGAGGGGCTCGAATTTTCCAACTCAAGAAGGCTCCTATCCATGACCAGCCTAAAATCCATGACCATTCCATCGGGTCATCCCAGAACCGAATCAGCGATCGCCCATCTAACACAGCACTTAAAATCTGGCTCACGAACTGCCCTTGTAGCTCTACCCCCGACATGCGCTCAGCATTGCCGCCTTTGCGGCTGCTATGGGAAGTCAAGAAAAAATCATTAGAACTTTGAGCAGTACTCCCTAATAAAACAATGCGATCGCTTAGTAAATTCGTCATCTGCTCCTGGCTCTGAGGCGATCGGTTCGATGCCAAGAGTTCTGATAAAGATACTTGCTTGAACGGTGATACCTGATGCTTGATCGGCAAAGAACTGCGAGGATTCGCCAAGATCTGATAACCCCTCAGCGCGTCAGCATTGATATACGCGCCATCATTAGGATTGAGGGGAGGAAACTCTACACCCTTTAACTGGGTATGTTTCGAGCGGTTCACCTTCAGCCTAACGTTATCAGGCTCTAAATACTTCAACACCAGTTTTAAGGCAAAACTTTGATGAACAGGCTGACCTGTGGGCTTAATGAATAGCGTGTTCCTTCTCACTAACCCATCTAAATCAATGACCACATTGTTAAAGCCGACTTGCTGTTTTGCCTTTAACTCAGGTGGAGGCATAACGGCCGCAAAATCTGAGTCGGAAAGGGTTTCTATGCCAATCAATTGAGGGGTATTTTGAAAAATTTCTTTTAATTGCTTAGAGCCAGGGGGAACTGGGAGATCTCGGTAAATATCTAAGCCAATGGCTCTAGGCTGACGGATCTTAATCAGAGTCAAAACTTCTGCTAACCGTTGATCTGAAAGCACTCCACCTATGCCCAACCGCTGAAGATCAGCGTCATCAATACTGACTAACACAATCCGGTTATCTTGAGGCTCTAAGGAACGCCTCTGAAAAAGCTGATCATAGGCAGTCAACTCGAATAACTGAAAAACACCAAACCCTCGCAGCACAATTACTGCTCCAGCGACTCCAATTGCAATTCTGCTCAGCCAACGACCCTTGCGGTATCTGCGAAGCAGCGCACTCCAAAACCATTTACTCAGCCGTTTTCGGGAAGCTGAGGCTTGAACTATTTGCGCCATATTTAGAGGCAAAAACGGAATTTCAGGACACTTATAATGGAATACATAGAGCCTCTGCTAGGGAGTTAAAACCGTGAAACCACGGGTTTTCTCCGGCTACCTGGGCTTTTTTTAGAGGAGCGAGCCAGAAAAACCTGCGGTCAAAGAGGCTTTGAATGGTAAGCTAATCGCAACACTTTGTTAAAGTTTGTAATGAGTTGTATATAAAAGCTGACAACGAGGTAGACGCATTTCGCTATCATGCTTTTTGGCGATCGTACTTATATATTAGAAAACTATCTGCAGTGTGATCTCAGATGCATTTTGTCAGCTTAAACTAATGCGAATTGCATAGCACGTCAGTAGCACGTTAATAGATTTTCTGGGAAATTCAATCCCCACCCTGCCCCTTAAATAACTTGTTTAGATAGGTAATTCTCATGACCATGACCGTCACTCCAGAGCAGATCGAACGGATTGTTTGGAACCAGCACCACGACCCGTTTGAAGTCCTGGGCCCTCACCTCATTGAGCAGGAGGGTAAGTCAGTCTGGGTGATTAGGGCTTACTTGCCCCATGCCGATGAGGCTTGGGTCGTTTGCCCCGAAACACGGGAAGAGTTTCCCATGCATCAGATTCATGATCCTCATTTCTTTGAATGTGTTCTAGGGGTTGAAACGCTTAGCAATTATCAATTTCGCGTTAAAGAAGGTGAGCATGAGCGGGTCATGTACGATCCCTATGCCTTTCGATCGCCCCTCATGACCGACTTTGATGTTCACTTATTTGCCGAAGGTAATCATCATCGCATCTATGAAAAATTAGGGGCACATGTTACCCAGCGAGAAGGGGTTCAAGGTGTTTACTTTGCAGTTTGGGCACCCAACGCTCGCAACGTTTCCCTCCTAGGCGACTTTAATAACTGGGATGGTCGTCAGCACCAGATGCGTCTACGCGATGGCGGCATTTGGGAACTGTTTATCCCAGGCTTAGACGTGGGCACTCACTACAAATACGAAGTTAAAAACCAAGCCGGACACATTTATGAAAAGTCCGATCCTTTTGGGTTTCAGCAAGAAGTGCGTCCCAAAACAGCCTCGATCGTAGCAAATCTAGATGACTATCAATGGCAAGACAGCGAGTGGATGGAAACCCGCCGCCACACAGAACCGTTAGTTCAACCTGTCTCGGTTTACGAAGTCCATCTGGGTTCCTGGCTTCATGGTTCTGCATCTCAACCTGGATTAGATGTACAGGGCAACCCTGTTGCTCCCGTAATTGTGGCAGACCTTAAGCCCGGCGCACGGTTCCTGACTTATCGTGAACTTGCCGATCGCCTCATTCCCTACGTCAAAGAGATGGGCTTTACCCATATTGAAATCCTTCCGGTTGCTGAACATCCTTTTGACGGCTCTTGGGGCTATCAAGTCACGGGCTACTATGCCGCTACCTCTCGTTTCGGTAGTCCTCAAGACTTGATGTACTTCATTGATCAATGCCACCAAAACGGCATTGGCGTGATTGTAGACTGGGTTCCGGCTCACTTCCCCAAAGATGGACATGGGCTGGCTAACTTTGATGGCACCCACCTCTACGAACATGCTGACCCCCGGAAAGGTGAGCATAAGGAGTGGGGCACCCTAGTCTTCAACTATTCCCGTAACGAAGTTCGTAACTTCTTGGTGGCAAACGCGCTGTTCTGGTTTGATAAGTACCACATTGATGGGGTTCGCGTTGATGCTGTAGCCTCTATGCTTTACCTCGACTATTGCCGTAATCCAGGTGAGTGGGTCACCAACCAATACGGCGGTCGAGAAAACATCGAGGCTGCCGACTTCTTGCGCCAACTCAACCATGCCATCTTCAGCTACTTCCCTGGCGTACTCAGCATTGCCGAAGAATCGACTGATTGGCCTATGGTGTCTTGGCCGACCTACCTGGGTGGGCTAGGCTTTAACTTGAAGTGGAACATGGGCTGGATGCACGACATGTTGGATTATTTCCATATGGATCCTTGGTTCCGACAGTTCCATCAAAACAATGTCACGTTCAGCATTTGGTACGCCTTCAACGAAAACTTTATGTTAGCGCTCTCCCATGATGAAGTCGTGCATGGTAAAAGCCCGATGATTGGCAAAATGCCCGGAGATGAATGGCAGAAGTTTGCCAATCTCCGCTGCTTGTACACTTTCATGTTCACCCATCCTGGCAAGAAAACGCTGTTTATGAGCATGGAGTTTGGGCAGTGGAGTGAGTGGAATGTGTGGGGTGATCTGGAGTGGCAGTTGCTGCAAAACTCTGCTCATCAAAACCTTAAATACTGCATCAGTAAGCTTAACCACCTCTATCGCACCGAGCCAGCGCTTTATACTCAAGAGTTTTCACAAGATGGCTTTGAGTGGGTAGATTGTACTGATAACCGTCATAGCGTGGTGTCTTTCATTCGGCGGGCAAAAGATTCTGAGGAGTTTATTGTGACGGTGTGTAATTTTACACCTCAACCTCATTCTCACTACCGAGTTGGTGTGCCTGAGCTAGGGTTTTACACCGAGCTCTTTAACAGCGATGCCCGTGAGTATGGGGGTAGCAATATGGGTAACCTTGGTGGTAAATGGGCTGAAGAATGGTCGTTCCATAATCGTCCTTACTCGATCGATTTATGCTTGCCGCCTTTGGGTGTGTTGGTGTTAAAGATCGATCGCCAAAAAACACTTGAAGCAACTCAGTTAAAGCCTGCTGAATAGGCTTTAGAGGGTTTTATCCTCATTCAAAACTTTTCTCCTATTCGAGGGAGAGAAGTTGGAATCAACGCTGAAAAACGGTAGACAGTTTCTCTCTCTGACCCTTCTGCGCTGAACTCTTGAGCGAGAACCGTTAAAATACTGAGAATAGTCTTTGTATTTTTGGGTGTGGGGAAAGTTATGGCTATGTGGATGGTTGCGATCGCCTGTTTTATAGCTGCATTTATTCTGGCAAGCCTAGTCGAGTATTGGCTGCATCGCCTCATGCACGTCTCGCCCAAAATTGGCGAACGCCACCGCGACCATCACCGTCGCAATGAAGGGCAGGGCGTTCTGTGGGAGTTTTTAGACTACGTTAAGGGCAGCATCATTGTCATGTGCCTGGTGTTTTTTGTGTCTTGGCAGGCAGGACTGGGCTGGTTTTTGGGAGCATTATCCTTTGCTGCCTTCTCAGCATATGCCCACCAGCTTCAGCATGAAAATCCGGCAAAGGTATTTTGGATGAAGATGCCCGTGCATTATGTTCATCACAAATACGGGATGTGGCACCACAACTTTGGTCTGGCTGTGGATTGGTGGGATCACGTTTTTGGAACTTATAAACTGGTGGAATGGAATACTGAGGAGGAGCAAAACCGTCCAGCGCTAGGTTACTTAGAATTGCGCTGGTGGTAGGTTTGAGGGTTTTTTAATCTACTACGGGTTCAATATCAGCGATCGCCACTTCCTTCACCACTTCTTGTTTGTTTAACTTGAGCAAGCGATCGCCCTTCCCTTCTCTGCCCTGTTGAGGAATTGCCTCAATGGGGTTTTTCATCATGCGGTCTTCACTGGTCATAAACGTGACTTCAGTGTCGGGAAACGCCGGGGCGATCGCTGCCAGAGCATCGGTTTTCAGGGCAAATTGCATCCCCTGAATCCCTAAGTCTCCTCGCTTGATGGTGCGTACCAGCTTCACCTGCATTCGCTTCGCATAGCCTTGGGCAGACACCAGCAACATTTCGTCTTCAGTGCCCAAAGCCACACAGCCGACCAAGGCTTCTTGCTTCCGCAACCGCACAATTTGTATCCCTTGCGCCGCCCGACCCATCACCGGAATTTGCTCATCATCAACCTGAAACCGCAAGATCCGTCCACCCGTCGTGGCAATCACCCACTGATCGCCCACCTGGACTTGAATGGCATAGGCTAATTCGTCATCTTCTTTGACTTTTGTAGCCGTTAAACCTCGTCCGCTGAGGTTCGTAAATTCTGATAGAGCGACCCGCTTAATCCGTCCCTGTTGTGTCAGCATTGCCAAATACCATCCTTTCAAGTCCTCCGGGTCGCTAGGCAAAACAAATTGCGCGACAACCGTTTCAGCTTCACCCTGCGTGGTGGGGAGAAGTGTAACCGTAGGAGTTCCGCTAGACTGGCGCGGCGTTAAGGGAATATCGCCAACATTGATGGTGTAGGCTTTGCCGCTGCGGGTCAGGACTAAGAGTTGCTGCTTTTCGATCGCCCGATGCATTTCAGTTGTAAAATCATCGCTTTCCACTAACTTGCCCATGGGCAGTTCCTCTAGCTTCGACTGCTGCCGCTTTTGAAATGCCTTAGGGGTAAAGCGACGCACATAGCCGCGTTGCGTGATCTCAACGATCGTTTCCTCTGCCACCAATTCTTCAGCCGCAATTTCAGCAAGTTGAGCCGTTTCGGTCGCGCGTTCAGTGGCAGTCAAAATCCGGGTGCGGCGCGGGTCGGCGTATTTGCGTTTGAGCGATCGCAAATCTTTTTTTAAGGACTTCAGCAACTCTTTACGGTTGTCGAGCAGCGTGTGCAGTTCCTCCATGCGCCGGCTTATTTCTTCAAACTCGGTCTGAAGATTTTGCCGCTCTAATCCAGTCAACCGACGGAGGGGCATTGAAAGAATGGAATCGGCTTGGCGATCGCTAAACTCCAACTGCTCTTTCATTTGTATTTTCGCCGTTGTCCCATCTGGGGCATTGCGCAAAATATGAATGACCCGATCCAAATTTTCTAGCGCCAACAACTGCCCTTCTAAAATATGGGCGCGCCCTTCAGCTTTCTCTAGCTCATGGGAATATTGCCGAGTGAGGGTTTCTTCGCGGAAGTCGAGGAAGGTTTGCAATAGCTCTCGCAGCGGCAACTGGCGGGGCTGACCGTTGACGATCGCCAGCATAATCACCCCAAAGTTACTTTGCAGCGGCGTGAGTTTATAAAGCGTATTCAGCACTACCGCAGGCTGGGCATCACGCTTTAGCTCAATGACCACGCGCATTCCATCGCGATCGCTCTCATCTCGAATATCAATAATTCCTTCAATTCTGCCCTGATTTGTCAAGTCAGCAATTTTTTCAATCCAGCTTGCCTTATTCACCTGAAACGGTAGCTCGGTGACCACAATTGCCATCCGCCGCTGTCGTCCTCGCCCCGTTACTTCTTCTAGAGCCGCAACTCCTCGCACCGGAATACTGCCTCGCCCAGTCGTGTAAGCATCCTGAACGCCCTCCAGACTCAAGATTTCACCGCCCGTAGGAAAATCCGGCGCGGGAATCAGCCGGAACAAATCAGCATCGGGCAAGTCTGGACGATCAATCAGGGCAACTAAACCATCGACCACTTCGCCCAAATTGTGGGGCGGAATATTGGTCGCCATGCCGACTGCAATCCCAGAACAACCGTTCAGTAGCAAGAAGGGCAACTGAGCGGGTAGAACGATCGGTTCTTGCTGGGAATTATCAAAGTTCCCAGTAAAGTCAACGGTCGCTTCTCCAATCTCGTTCAGCAAGCCTTCATTACCCACTGATGCCAGCCGCGTCTCGGTGTACCGCATTGCCGCCGGAGGGTCATCGTCCACTGAGCCAAAGTTGCCGTGCCCCTCTAATAACGGGTAACGGCTGGAGAAGTCCTGCACCATTCGCACCAGGGCATCGTAAACCGACTGATCGCCGTGAGGGTGATATTTACCCAGTACATCTCCGACGACACGGGCGCATTTACGATAGGGGCGATCGGGCGTTAAACCCAACTCATGCATGGCGTACAAAATCCGTCTGTGCACGGGTTTGAGTCCATCTCGCACATCGGGTAGCGCTCGCCCCACAATGACACTCATGGCATACTCCAGATAAGACTGTTGTACTTCAAGGTGTAATGCGGTCGGAATCACCTGCCCTGCGGGGAGAATGCTTAATTGGTCAGCCATGAGATCGGGTTCCTGAAGATTAAAAAAGTGGAGAAGACGAAGCGAATGAGAAGCTTAAAGGGTAAAGTGAGCGTTCCTGTTTTTTTAACAGGTTGTTTTAACAGTAATATCGTAGGCTTATGAATAGGCATCTAACTGTAGATTGATTGATAAAAAACTAGCAAAGTACAGCATTTTGAGATTGAACAGGTAGACAGCTTATGAAGACGGTTCTGATAGTAGAAGATGATTTGATTAACGCACGCGTGTTTTCCAAGATTTTGACGAAACGGGCTGGGCTGGAAGTTAAGCATACTGAAAACGTGGATGAGGTGATGAAAATTGCCCAATCGCGGGAAGTAGACTTGATATTAATGGATGTTTCGCTCTCTCATAGCGTTTATCAGGGTAAGCCAGTCGATGGTATTCGGATTACGCAAATGTTGAAAGCCGATCCAGAAACCGCTAGTTTGCCTATTATTTTAGTAACCGCTCACGCTATGGAGGGCGATCGCGAGAACTTCCTGTTACAAAGCGGTGCAGATGATTACATCTCTAAGCCTGTAGTGGATCATCAACAATTTGTGGATCAAATCGTGGCATTGCTCCCTCAAGCGTAAGTTGTTTTAGAAGTCATCAGCTTCTAAAACCAGGTTATCTCAAATAGTATACACGTACTAACTAAAAGCCATGCACTCACTCACCCGCCCCGATCTAGAAGCATTCTGGATGCCCTTTACGGCGAATCGGCAGTTTAAAGCTGCCCCGCGCATTATGGTATCGGCAAAAGATATGCATTTCACCACTGAAGATGGACGACAGGTGCTAGATGGCACGGCGGGTCTGTGGTGTGTCAATGCCGGGCATGGGCGAGAGACGATCGCCAACGCAGTTCAAAAGCAGGTGATGACGCTAGACTACGCCCCTGCTTTCCAAATGGGGCACCCTGGCGTTTTTGAACTTGCCGATCGCCTCGTCAAACTAGCGCCGTCTGGATTTGACCATGTGTTTTTTGCCAACTCTGGCTCCGAAGCAGTTGATTCAGCCCTCAAAATTGCGATCGCCTATCACCGGGTTTGCGGGCAAGGCACGCGCCAGCGGCTTATTGGACGGGAACGCGGCTATCACGGGGTTGGCTTTGGCGGCATCTCAGTGGGCGGCATTGGCGGCAACCGCAAGTTCTTTGGAAGTCTGCTTAACGGAGTTGATCATCTGCCCCACACCCATAGCCTGGAGCACAATGCCTTTAGTCGGCAGCAGCCAGAATGGGGTGCCCATCTCGCCGATGACCTAGAGCGAATTGTAGCGCTCCATGATGCCTCTAATATTGCCGCTGTTATTGTTGAACCTGTGGCGGGGTCAACAGGAGTTTTGATTCCGCCGCAAGGTTATTTACAGCGGTTGCGATCGATTTGCGATCGGCATGGAATTTTGTTGATTTTTGACGAAGTGATCACAGGTTTTGGCAGGCTGGGAGCCAGTTTTGCCACTGAATATTTTGGGGTAATGCCCGATATGATGGTCGTTGCAAAAGGCATTACAAACGGGACTGTGCCGATGGGAGCCGTTTTTGTCCGTCCTGGCATTTACGATGCCTTTATGAGCGGCGCAGAAAATGCGATCGAGCTATTCCATGGCTACACCTACTCAGGTCATCCGGTCGCCTGTGCCGCCTCACTAGCCACGTTAGATATTTACGAGCAGGAAGGGCTGTTCCAGCGATCGCAAGAACTGGCGGGCTATTGGGAAGAGGCGGTTCACTCTCTCAAAGGTCTGCCCCATGTAATTGATATTCGCAACTTGGGCTTGGTTGCAGGTATTGAACTGGCGGCAATTCCAGATCAGCCGGGTGCTCGTGGCTTTGATTGCTTCCTACGCTGCTATGAGAAGGGCTTACTCACCCGGACAACGGGCGACATTATTGCGCTTTCGCCGCCGCTCATTATTGAGAAACATCACATTGATCAGATGATGGGAATGCTAACAGACATCTTGAAGGAATTGACCTAACTGCCTACTGCTCCCGATGAATGGTAATGTAATCGGTAATCTAATCGTGACCTTTATCATTCAATGGCTCTCCAACTCCGCGTCTATGTTCCGCCCCATCCTCTGATTCAACATTGGCTAGCCGTTGCCCGCGATGAAGGAACGCCTTCAGTTTTATTTCGCAGCGCCATGACTGAGTTGGGTCGATGGCTCACCTACGAAGCCATCCGAGACTGGATGCCAACGGTGGCAACTACGGTTAATACGCCCCTTGCCCCTTGCCCTGCTACCTTTATTAATCCAGAAGCGCCCGTGGCGATCGTTCCTATTTTGCGGGCAGGGCTGGCGCTGTTAGAAGGGGCGCAGTCGCTTTTGCCCCTCGCTTCGATCTACCATATCGGGGTCGTTCGCAATGAGGAAACTTTAGAACCTGCTGTTTATCTCAACAAGCTGCCCCAACAGTTTACGCCAGAAACACGGGTCTTAATTACAGAACCGATGCTGGCAACGGGGGGCACGATCATGACAGTAATGGGAGAACTGATAAACCGAGGAATCGAGCCAGCACAGGTACGGATTATCTCGGTTGTAACGTCACCGACAGCGCTACAAAAGCTGAATGTGGCGTATCCCGGACTAGTCATTTACGCTGCCGCGATCGATGAGGGCTTGAACGAGGTTGGCTATATTGTGCCGGGCTTGGGAGATGCGGGCGATCGCACCTTTGGTACGCTCTAATCACTACTGCATTTAGGACAGTTCACATTCAATTTAGAATCATAAGGGGATTCAGAATGAGCCAGCAAGATGATAACTTTTTCGGTGGGTTTATTTTAGGAACTATTGTCGGCGGTGTTGTGGGAGGCATTGCGGGTGTGTTGGTTTCATCGCGACTTTCTCAGCCTGAAGAGTTAGATGCAGATGGGTTAAAAAAACTGGACTCGAAAGCGAACAAAAAGCGCCGTCTAAAAGCCCCTACCGAGCAGACTATGGAAGTTGCAAGGCGGGGGCTAGAAGATAAAATTGCGCAATTGAATGATGCGATCGATGATGTTCGTCAGCAACTGGGCGCAGTGAACGGCAACACAGCGGTCGAAAGCAGCGATCGCCCTCCGTCTTCAGAAATTCGTAGCAGAGATTAACGAGACTCGATCACTTGAGACAAACGCTCGACCGCAGTAGTCAGACGCTCTTGAGATAACAAAAGCGGCTCAACTGCTTCTTCCACCACTTCATCTTGCTGCCGTAAAACTCTTCTCTTTGCTGCTTCAAGCATCCGAATTAAGACAAAAATTGACAGAGCAATCACAAGAAAGTTGAGGATCGCTGCCAAAAACGAGCCATACCTGATCGTTCCCGCCGTCAGTTGTGACAAGTCATCAACATTCGCTGCTTGTAGCGCTGGCGTAAGAATAGCAGGCGTAATTACATCTGACACAAAAGAATCGACGATTTTGCTAAAAGCAGTCCCAATGACCACAGCAACCGCCAAATCGACGACGTTGCCCCGCTGAATAAATTCTCGAAAATCTGACAGAAAATCAGTTGCATGTCTTGCCATAGTTGCATTATCTCAACTTCAGATGTACGTATAGGGGGCTTTAACGTTGTAGGTATTTAAACAGTATTGCTACTGTTCATCTAACAAACAAAAGTATATTAGCAGCATTTAATTAATGTGATGTGTTTATTCTTTTACAGGTTCAGAAATGATCATTCTCACCTTGCATTCCTAAAAACGTTACTTCCCAGACCAAACGCGGCTGCACATATTGCAACAGATAACGACGAGCTTTCTCCAAATAATGTAAATAAGCAGGCTGACGATGGGTTTCCCAGTAGTGATATTGCAGGTAGTCCAATAGCCAAAGCTGCGATTCGGTATCTAACGATTGAACAATTTGCCGAGCCAGGTCGAGGGCACTTCGCAGCGACCTAGGCGGCTGAGAGACTGCTTCTAGAAGCTCCGGCGGGATTGCTTGGATTTGTTGCCATTGGGCGATCGCCTCGCCGGGACTGCCCTGCGCCAGCGCCATCACTTCTGGATGCTGCAAAATTTCGCCATGACCCGTCTGGTTTAGCACTTGAGCGATCGCCTCCCTGTCCAACCGTCGAAACGGAATGCGCTGGCACCGAGACACCAAGGTTGGTAGTAAACTCTCCGCACTGGGCGCAATCAAAATTAGCGTTGCCCTGCCTGGCTCCTCCAAAGTCTTCAACAGCCCATTCGCTGCCGCCTCTGCCATCGTTTCGGCATCCTCTAACACCACCACCGATCGTGGCGCTTCAAGGGGCGGACGACCCAGAAACCGCGCCACCTCTCGCACTTGCTCCAAACGAATCTCGGGCGGCGATTTGCGCTTGACCCCTTGTTCCACTGCTTCTGCTGCCGAGAGGCGCTTGCCCTGGTGCAGATAAGTCGGTTCTACCCAAAATAAATCAGGATGGTTGCTTTGCTGGGCGCGGGTTGAAATATTTTTTGAGGACTGCCCCCCCTGATTGAGAGGAGCCAGTAGAAGTCCCGCAAAGTCTCGAGCGGCAAGGCTGCGCCCTACGCCAGGTGCTCCGGCAAAGAGATAGGCGGGTGCAACACGGTTTTGAGCGATCGCGCTGCTCAAGAGTTCTACCGCCTGGGATTGTCCAATCAGGGTAGAAAAGGCGGTCATGATTCGCACCAGGTTTTAATTCGGGTTGCTAAAACTGCCTGTACTTGGTCAAAGACCTCTGCCTCCGTGCGGCTGGCATCAATGCGGACAATGCGCTGAGGATAGGCTTGGGCAAGCTGGGTAAAGCCTTGTTGAACGCGCTGGTGAAAGGCAATCGTCGCTTGTTCAATGCGATCGCGCCCTCCTCGCTGCTGCGCCCGAGCTAAGCCAATTTCCACGTCCACATCTAACCACAGTGTTAAGTCGCTCTGTAGTCCACCTGTCGCAATTTGATTCAATTGGTCAATCAGTGACCGATCTAAGCCCCGACCATACCCCTGATACGCAATAGTGGAGTCGGTGTAGCGATCGCACAGAATCAGCGCTCCTAGGGCAAGCTGGGGTTTCAGTAGCCCTTCCACATGCTGCGCCCGATCCGCTGCATAAAGCAATAGCTCTGTTCGATCCTGCATTGGTTCTTGAGTAGAAGGAGTTAGCAGTAATTGTCGAATAGACTGGCATAAATCTGTGCCGCCCGGTTCTCGAGTCACAATAAGTGGCATAGAACTCAAAGCCTTGTTACTTCTAAGCAACTCTGTGAGCCAAACTTGCGATCGCTTCACCTGTGTTGTTTTGCCACAGCCTTCGACCCCTTCAAACACTAGCAATCGACCCTGCATGAACATTCCTTTTTGAGTTATTCGCAAATATAGAAATTAATGCCAAAGTAGTCTAGATGACAACAGCAAGAAATAAAATTTTCCGGGAAAATGCTCATGGCATACGAACTTCTAAAGCAGATGCAAGATTAGCCTGTTTTGACAGGCTAATCCAGTATTTAACTTGACTCACTTAAGGTACTCGATGCTACAGGCGCAAGAAGCTGCTTAAAATCGGCATTGATCAAATCCGGCAATTTACGCTAGGGTTTTACTACTGCATCTTGGCGATAGATCTGAAAATGAGTCAATCATGACTAGAAAACCTACAAGTTAACCGTCGGGGTTGCCTATGGCTCGTTATACCAGTCTTTATACTGTCGCAGTGTCGCTAGATCGCTTCCGGCAACTGCTCACTGATATTCTGTGTTCCTGTAGCCTAGATGTAATTTATGCTTCGGAAGATTACTGGGTTGCCCGCGAACTACCGGGGCATGTTTCTTACGCAAAATTAGTAACTGTGGAAGTTCTGATTGATCAACCTCAGACTCCGAATGCAGAAGTCAAAATGAATTTTGTGGTCAAAAATGAAGAATTGCCGCTAAAGAGTAACAATCATTGTCGGCAAATTTTCAACTTGGTGAATCAAGCGATCGCCGAAAATCGTCATTGGCACTTGATCGAGAGTGTTGCGAGTTAACCTTGCCTCACCATTAAGACTGATTTTTTCCAAACATGGGGATAACCGCCGAGTTATCCCCATGTTTTTTAAGTTTTATTTAGGGAACACTAACGGCTAGTTATCTCTTTGGATAGTGAAAAATGATTAAAAATTTGTAGTATAAAATCGCAATGTTCGCTTTTTACTCAACCGCACCCTATTCTTGACACTAATAGGCGATTGCGGTCAGCATCAAAATTAAAGAGAAACTGGGTTTGGTTTCCAAGGCATCAGGAACAAAGAGTATGGCAATGAGTGGAAACATTGAAGAAATTACAACCATACAAACATCGCGCTCAGCGACCCAATTGCATCATCTTGATAATAGTATGGCGGCTTATCATCAAGTAGTCGAAGAGCTAAACTGTTATCGCAACATGGGTAGAATCGCTCAGAATTTTCGGCAGGCTTTGCACCCTAATGAAGTTTTGAAGCAAGCGGTAGAAACTGTTCGGCAACTGTTTGGGGTCGATGGTGCAGTGCTTTATCGCTTTCAAACCTCGGAAGAAGCGATCGCCGCTATTGAATCTACGCCCCATAGCAGCGTTTCTATCTTGTTTGACCCGGTTGATCAAGCCACAGCCCAAGACCTCAACAAAATTTTTCACCAGTTATCTTTATTTATTATTGACGATTATCAATCAAAAGACTGTCCTGTCGAGATCTATCGCTTGATGCAGCAGCATCGGGCAAAAGCAGCGCTGATTACTGTGATTCAGGGGGAAGGTGAGTTACTTGGCATTATTTGTGCTTACCAAATAAACCAAATCCGTCACTGGAAAACTTTTGAGGCAGAAGCTTTGCAGCAACTTTCGATAGAAGTGGCGATCGCCTTGCAACAAGCTGCTCTTTATCAAGAAGCCAAACAGCTTAACGTGCAAGTGCAAGAGCAGACTGTTGAGTTAAAGCGATCGCTTGACTTTGAATCGGTTCTGCGTCGGATCACTGACAAAGTTCGCGATTCTTTAGACGAAACTCAAATTCTTCAGGCAGCAGTCGAAGAACTGACCTTAGGGCTGAAGCTGGGCGGCTGTAATGCCTCGCTCTACGATTGGGCAGAAGGCACCTCGACTATTCGCTATGAGTACATTCACTCCATTCCCACCTATTGGGGAAGAGTGGCGCAAATGGCAAACTTTCCTGAAGCTTACCAACAACTTCGGCAGGGACAGTACTTTCAGTTTTGTTCGCTTCTGCCCAACCCCGATCGCGGCAGGGTTTCGACATTGGCTTGTCCCATTTTTGTTGATGTTGAGTCGGCGGAAAGCATGGAACAAACCGTTTTGGGCGACCTTTGGTTAATCCATCACGAAGACTATATCTACAAAGAGTTTGAAATTCGCTTGGTTGAGCAAGTGGCAAACCAATGCGCGATCGCCATTCGTCAAGCTCGTCTCTATCAAGCTTCCCAGGTGCAAGTCCAAGAACTTGAAAAGCTCAACCGACTCAAAGACGAATTCCTCAGCACCGTCTCTCACGAGCTCCGCACACCTCTCGCCAACGTCAAAATGGCGATCAAAATGTTAAGATTAGCGCCCACCGAAGAAAAGCGCACTCGATACCTGGATATTTTAGAGGAGCAATCTTTGCGCGAATCTAACTTGATCAACGACCTCCTGGAATTTCAGCGGTTAGAAGGAGCTTCCTGCGCGATCGCTCTTCAACCCTTACGTCTACACCCGCTTGCGCTCCAGCCCTTACGCCTACAAGAATGGTTGCTAGAATTAGTCGAACCTTTCCAGGCTCAATTCATTACCCGTGAGCAAACCTTTATCTTAGATTTACCTGAAAACTTGCCCACCTTATTTTCCGATATCATCATCTTGCAGCGAATTCTATTTGAGCTACTGAACAATGCCTGCAAATATACTGTTCCTGGCGGCAAAATTTGTCTAAGCGTTACTTACGAACCGACCGAGCCCCCTACCGTTATCTTTCAAGTTGGCAACTACGCCCAAATTCCTCAAGCAGAGTTAGCTAAAGTGTTTGATAAATTCTATCGCTGCCCTAACGCCGATCCTTGGAGTCAAGGGGGAACAGGGTTGGGTTTAGCATTGGTTTATAACCTGGTTAAGCAATTACAGGCAGCGATCGCTGTTGATAGTCAAAATGAGTGGACTACATTTACTGTCAAACATCCCATGAGAATAGAGTAACCAATGGGCAAATCAACGGGCAGGTGGGGTAGTTTCTTTCATCACTTCACACCCAAAACCCTACGCAAAGTCATTGTTGCCTCTAATCGCCGCCGCCTCTCAGGTTTGGCATCAGAAATGGCGTACAACGCGATGCTGGCTCTTTTCCCAACCATGCTGGCAGTCTTAACCGCGATCGGCTTATTTAAGCCCCTTCAAACAACATTTCAAAACTTTGCAGGGAGAATTAGCGAAGTTGCACCTGTTGAAGCGCTTAGTTTAGTCACAAACATTGCCGAGCAGATTAGCGCTAGTCAAAACGGCGGGTTGTTTTCTTTAAGCTTTATCTTTGCTGTTTGGTCGGCATCGGGTGCTTTAACGACTGCCATGGCTGCTCTCGACGAAATCCATCAAACGCCTCGCAAACTCAAGCGTCCGTTCTGGAAAGCAAGACCCATTGCTATTTTGCTGACAGTGAGTGCCATTTTGATGCTGATGCTAGCTGCTACCCTAATTTTTGTCAGCGATATTATTGTTCGGGCGATCGCCAACCAAAGCGGCGTTTTTTCAGGCAATTTGCTTGCCCTTTGGTGGCTGCTAAGTTTTCCCTTAGCCTTGGCGACGATGGCAGTATTGTTTGCCTTCATTTATCGCTTTGGCCCTAGTCGATGGAACCCAGGGCAACCCATTATGCCAGGAGCGGTTTTAGCGGCAATTTTCTGGGCAATTCTTTCTAATGTGCTGCGCATTGCTGTTCGGTTCGTTGGCACCAATCAGGTTTATGGCGTAGTTGGAGCCGTAATTGTTCTATTACTTTGGCTCTATATGAGTTCATTGGCGCTGTTGATTGGCGCTCAAATTAATGTAACGATTGGCAGTGAGATTCGACGTTCGCGCGTGCAGGTATGAAGCGATCGCTTCAATTTATCGTGACAAAACTGAAATTCTTTTCTAAGAAACGTGTCAACTTTTTGGCAAGATGATATAACCTTTAGGACTTGAAAAATAGACCTAGAGTTAATCAGTCGTGAGGACGCTATGCGGAGCGCTACGGGACAAAAGTTTTGGCTGAGCCTTGGGCTAATGACAGCGATCGGTAGCCCTGGAATCGTTGCGGTAGAGATTTTGGGAGCTATGGGCGCGATCGCCTTCACTGCAACTGCTGCCCAAGCTGCTACCCTCAGCAATTGGAGCTTTAATCCCAATACTAATCAGTTAGAAGTTTTACTCCCGGCAGGCGTTCAGCCTCGCTACTTCTTAGTTGCAGAACCCGCCCGTATTGTTTTAGATTTACCCAGCACTCAAGTTGGGGCAGTTCCCACTGAAGGCAGCTATGGCGGAGCGATTCAACAAATTCGTGTCGCGCAATTTCAGCCAGATTTAGCACGCATTGTCCTTCAGCTTTCTCCTGATACTGTCCTAGCGCCAGGACAAGTCCAACTCGAAAAAGTTGGCTCTGTTGAGCAAGGCGCACAGCGTTGGACGCTTCGCCCACTGGTTGCCGATGCCGCCTCGCCCATTACTGCCTCTGAACCCGCCCAGCCTGCACCGACTGCTATCGCCCCTCCTTCTATCATTAGCCCTGCTCCTACTCCCTTACTCCGCTCGGAGGTGAGTACGATTCCAACTGGCTTACCGCCTGCGCTTGCTCCGATCGCCCCAAGCCCTTCTACAGTTGCGGTGCCTGAGTCAGCGAGCTTGCCTCCCGTTTCTCCTGGAGCAGTCTCTATCCCCGTAGAAAATCCTCCTGAAGAACCGCGTACTCGCCCTTCTGCCAGCGATCGACGATCGGCTAGCAGAGGGGCTCGCCAAGCCCGCCGAGATCGACAAGAAGCTCGACGAGTTGAACGTCAGTCTGTTGCACAATCTACTCCCCAACCTGCCTCACAGCAGCCCCCGATCGCTCCAGCCTTACCTCCTGCCACATTTACGCCTCCTGTCGCTAGAACAGTCAACGTCCCAGCCCTCAATCCCCCAGTAGCCCCTATGACTCTGGCTGCTAATGATTCTATTCCTTTTGGACAACCGCTCCCAGGTAGCCCAGTAGATACGCCATCAGCCCAGCCGACTCAGGAACCCACTCCCCCTCAGGAGCCCACAGTTATTCCCGATCGCCCGAACGATAGTTCCACAAATTCTGCGCCGCCAATCACTGAGCTTTCAGTCGATGCCACCTTCAATACGTTGATTCCTGCTGATACTGAGTTAAGCCTCTACTATCCTCAAGACACCCCTTTAGATCTAACAACCGAGCCCCAAGACGAAGTTTTATTTCTGGCTCAAAATGTGCGCGATCGGGCAGGCAATCTGCTGGTTCCGGTCGATAGCCAAGTAATTGGGAGGTTTGAAAGCAATAGCGATGGCAGTCAGTTTATCGCGCGATCGATTCGGATCCAGGGAGAGAACCGTCCTGTTTCTGCCGAATCAGACTTCCTGGGCGGCGGACGTGAGGAGGCTTCTGGCAACCGAATTGTTCGTAACTCTGCTGCGGGGGCAGTGGTTGGTCTTTTGCTAGGATTAACGACTGGGATAGGCGTATTGGCAGGGGTTGCCTTAGGCGCTCTTTCAGGAGCAGGCAGTGTTCTCGTCTCAGATCCGCAGACTGCCGTTATTCAACCTAACCAAGTTATAGAAGTGCGGCTCTTAGAAGACTTACCTCGGTAAAGACTTACCTTGGTAGACAGTTCAAAGCTTAAGCTGAACGTCTTTAGGGTTTAGAAGTCTCAATGTGTTCTGCTTCTGCTTCCGCCTCAGCTAACCATTGTTTCATGCTGGGAAGCGCCCAAATAGTCTCTACGTAGGCATGAGAAATAGTATCTAGCGGAACGCCATAGGTCACGAATCGCGAAGTAACGGGTGCAAACATGGTATCGGCAATGGTGAAATGCCCGAAGAGAAAGTTTCCACCTGTGCCATATTGCTGACGGCAGGTTCGCCAAAGCGTTTTGATGCGATCGATATCGTTTTGAACTTCTGATGAAAAACTTGAGTTGGGAAACCGCTCGCGACAGTTCATGGGTAAATGCTCGCGGAGGTATTGAAAACCCGAGTGCATTTCGGCACTAACCGCCCGCGCGATCGCCCGATTTTCTGGGTCTTGAGGCCATAGCAGCCCTTCTGGAAACCGTTCTGCTAAATGTTCACAAATCGCTAACGAATCCCATATCTTTAGCGTTCCATACTGCAAGATCGGAACTCTGCCTGTCGGTGAATATCGCAAGATTTGATTGCGTGTCTCTGGTCGATTGAGCGGTATTCTGATTTCAGAAAAATCAGCGTTCACTTGCTTCAACACTAGCCAAGGACGCATTGACCACGAGGAGTAATTCTTGTTTCCAATAATTAGGGTCGGCGTAGACATAGAGTGTTCTTCCTACGGTGTAGCTTGCAAATCAGGACGTTCTTCTGGCACGATCGCCCCTTCTACGGGGCAGACTTGCAAACAAATCCCGCAGTCAATGCAGGTTGCAAAATCAATCCAATACCAGTCGGTTCCTTTAGTGTTTTTGCCAGGGCCGTCGTGAATACAGGCGACAGGGCAAGCATCCACGCAGTCTGCAATGCCTTCGCAAACGTTTGTCACAATTGTATGAGCCATAGCAGTTCTCTCCGTGTTCTCTTTTTCTTTAGCCTATCAGGTTCTTGGCTGTTGCCTTGAAGCTCATCAAGCAGGCTCAGGCTTTTGAAAAAACATCATGTGCTGTTGGGGGAGCAGGTCTTTCGTTTCTTGCCACGCTAAGCCTACTGCCTGCATTTCTTTCTTAACCTGCTTTTGCGACATTTTATGGAGACCCTTAATGGGAATCAAAGGATTTTCGCCCCGATATTCCAGCAGCACCACTTGTCCACCCGGCTTGAGGGCATTAAAGATTCCTGCCATGATTTCCTTAGGATACTCAAACTCGTGATAGGCATCGACCAGCAGCGCCAAGTCAACGCTATTGGCAGGCAAGTTAGGATCGGTGCCGCTCCCTAAAATGGGTTCAACGTTATCTGCTTGATTTTCGTTTTTAAGGAAGTTGAGAATCTCGATCATTTCGGGTTGCACATCCACCGCCAGCACTTTCCCTTGAGAAACGTGGGGGCTAATCCGAAAGCTGAAGTATCCGGTGCCTGCGCCAACGTCAGCAACGACACTCGTCGGTTTTAGGTCAAGTGCTGCGATCGCCGCTTCGGGTTGTTCTTCAATGCCTCGGCTAGAGCGCTCCAGCCATGCCGCCCCTTGATGCCCCATCACTTGCGCAATTTCTCGACCCATATAAAATTTGCCAATTCCATCGGGGTGATGAAGCGATCGCTCCTCGTAGGTTTCGGGCTTACCGCCCAAGGTTTGCCCAGCGAAAGAAAATGCCTCAGCCGGGAAAGGGTTGAGCAGCAGAGACAAAACGCTTACGATAACGAGTAAACTGCGCAATAAAAAAGTCTTAAGCATCTAGAAATTACTCAAATAGACTATTAAATATACCGATATCTTCCACTCAAATCGCAATATTATGACTACTACAGAGCTTTATATTATCCGTCATGGACTCGCTGGGGAACACGGAACCTATGAAAACGATGGCAATCGCCCCCTCACGCCTGAAGGTATTCGCAAAACCAAACAGGTTGCTAAACGCCTGCTTGAGTTAGATTTGCAGTTCGAGTTGATCCTCACCAGTCCCTACGCACGGGCATTGCAAACGGCTGAAATCCTTCAGTCCACTGGGTTAAGTCAGCAATTGGAAACGTCAGTAGATCTTTTACCAGAAGGAAATTTTGAAGCGTGGTTTAATTGGTTTGAGGGGTGGCAAAGTGCTGATAAAAAGGCGTTGGCGATCGTGGGGCATGAGCCGGGTCTAGGACAATGGGCAGAGCTCCTCATTTGGGGAGAGGTGCGGAACCGACTGAAGTTAAAAAAGGCAGGGATCATGGGTATCAATGTGCCGTTAGATGACCCAATTAGCAACAGTGAGCTATTTTGGTTGGTGCCACCGAAGGTGTTACTTTAGTTCGCAGATTTGGCGATCGCGTGGAGTTGCAATCCAGGAGGATACTCTCCCTCTGCTTTGATTCGCTTAATCACATCGTCAGGAATAGGAATATTAAGATTTTGGGCTAGGGTTCGGACAATATCGCCCCGGTCAATCACTCCTGCAACAGCACCAGCAGGCGAAAGAACCGTAATGCGACGGAGCGAGCATGACTCTAGTAAATCAACAACCTCAGTAAGAGACGCTGCTTCTAGCACCGCAGGAAGTGTATCTAAAGGTCGAATAATGCATTCCAAGGTTTCAGATTCCCACAAACTCCGCTCTATCTCACGCAGTCCCTCAGGTGGAACCAATCCTCGGTAACGTCCTTCAGAGGAGGCATAATAAGTGACCGACTCAGCTTCATCCAACAAATACTTATCAGCAAACTGCCGCAGCGTCATGTGAGCATCAACCACCCGAAATTCTCGGCTCATTGCCGCTTCTGCCTTAAGCCGTAATAGCCCTTCTTGTAAATCGCTAATACTGCTATAAGCACTAGCATTGCGAATGCCGAACCAGCCCATTAAGGCAATCCACAGAAAGCGAGGACCGATCGGGGTAAAACAGGCTCCTATGCCCAAAATTAGCGCAAACCAGCCTAAGGTCTGTCCAATCCTTGCTGCCCAACGAACGCCTTTAATGCGGCTGCCAGTTGCTTTCCAAATGGCAGCTTTAAGCACTTGTCCGCCATCTAAAGGCAAACCCGGAATCATATTAAAAAGAGTCAGAATGAAATTGAGTCCTGCTAGCTGTCCTACAACCGCTTCAGCAGGAGCAGCAAGGGAAAAGGTAGCACCAATGATGGCGAAGATGATGAAGAGACTGAAGCTCACAGCAGGGCCCGCGATCGCCACTTGGAATGCCTGCATCGGCGTTTTAGATTCTTGATCAATAGAGGCAATGCCACCAAATAGAAACAGTGTAATCGAATTGACTGTAATTCCCTGCGATCGCGCCACCAAACTATGCCCAATCTCATGCAGTAGCACCGAGCCAAAGAGTGCCAGCGCCATCACTAACCCAGCAATCCAGGCAGTCCCAGCTGCGCCCCAAGGAGTCGATCGCCACGTCGAACCGTAGAGATAGGTAAAGAACGCCACAATAAAGAACCATGACGGGTCAAGGTATACAGGAATGCCAAAGATTGACCCAACTTTCCATCCTGACTTCATGATATTTTTCCTACTCAATGGCGATCGTTGCAACTCATTGCTGAAACTCCCTCCATTGTAATGAAGTTATGGGTAAGGAATTGGAGGAAATGCGATCGGTTTCTACGGTGCCGAATGGAGAGCAGGATTTCAAAGAGATCTTTAGGGAGTTGCGTGAAGAAAACCAGTGAGATGCATTAACTTTTCAGCCCCCTAAATCTCCCAGAATGGGGGACTTAGAAAGGTTCGGAAGTCCCCCAGAATGGAGGATTTAGGGGGCAATTCGGAGCGTTATTTAATTGCAACTCTCTTAGTGAATTGATCCCTCTTTGCAACAAAAGACTGAGTTTTGACTACAATTGACGCTAAAGATTCAAAGTTTCAATCCAATGTGCAAACCAATGTGCAAACCATTGTTAAAGAACTGTCCACTCTGCACCCGACCATAGTTCAGTTTCTATTTGACGAGTTATTTTGGTCAGGGAATCGTTCGTTTCATGCAGTTCCTCGTGTGCGATCGCCCATTCTACTTGCAGGTTCAAATAATAGTACTCAGGCTGGTCAGATGGATGGTCCTCCGCATCTCTTTTCTCGATCGCATCAGAATCAGAGAAAAGTTCGATCGTATGTTTTTCATAGCTGTCACCCACCGAGCTACAAGATTGGTAAAGCATTGCAAATAACAAGAATAGTACAAATATAGTACATTATTATGCCTGTTTTTCCAATCAAATCTGAGCAGAGTTTCTGGGCTAATCTATTCTAAATACAGCAACCTCTGAATACAGTAACCCCCAGAGTTTATGATGACTTCCCAATACTCACCCCCGGTAGATCAACTCTTCTCCTACGGCGGCGCTCACGACAGTATCGGCGACTGGTCTGGTTATCTGAATCTTGGCATTACCTCTGACCACGTTCCTGACTTAATTCAAATGCTGTCGGATGAGTCTTTGTACCAATCAGAATCGGAAGAGGATGATTATTGGGCAGTCGTTCATGCGTGGCGAATGGTATCAGAACTAAAGGCAGAAGCTGCAATTCCGGCTCTAGTTTCTGCCTTGGGTCGTTGGGGCGATGACGAAGCTTGGTGGGAGTGGATTAATGAAGAATTCCCAGATGTGTTTAAGGCGATCGGCGTAGCAGCAATCCCGGCATTAGTTGATTTTTTGAGTGATGCGACGCAGGCAGATTTTCCACGCGGTACAGCGGCTCGTTCTTTGCTAGAGATTGGGCAACAATATCCCGATAGCCGTCTTCAGTGCATTGAGGGCGTAACTCGGCAACTCCAGGCTTTTACTAACAACACGTCAGAGCTAAATGCTTTTCTGGTTGACGTGCTTGTTGAATTAAACGCGATAGAGTCTGCGGCGGTCATTGAGCAAGCCTTTCAACTCAATTGTGTCGATGAGTCTATTATGGGCGATTGGGATGAGGTGCAGGTTTCTCTAGGGTTGAAAACCCGTGCAGAAGTGCCCTTAAAACGATTTAACCTCCTACCAAATGAGCCTAGCAGGCGAGAGCGGTATTCCCCGTTTCCAGAATCTGAAGGCTTTGGGGGGGCATCGAAAAAATCAAAGACGAAGGCAAAGCGGAAGCAGCAGAAGGAGTCGCGGAAGAAGAATCGGGGAAAGAAAAAGTGATAATTGAGGCTATGCCAAAGCTATACAATGGGCTGAGTGAACCTACAGATGAGGATCAGCCCGATGACCCAGGCGACTCAAGAACGTAAGAAGAGTTTCTCCAGTTTTACTTACAAAGAAGCGTTTAAGCAGTTGGGCGTGAATGAATTACAGCGATGGACGATCGCAGCAGAACCTGTGCCGATTAGCGATTTCTTTAGGCAACGGTTAGAACGGCTTCAGCAGTTTGACTTAGAAAGTCTGGAAGGTTCTAAACCGCTGCTGATTGATGCTATCTGTGAAGAGGGATTGGAAGGGTTTCAGCGGCTCAAGGTGTGGAAGGGAGCTTATCTGGAAGGGGAAGGGGTTTGTGGTAATGCCGACTATTTGATTGCTAAGCGTCGAGCCTATCTGGAAGCACCATTTGTCTGTGTGATTGAAGCAAAGAAGGATGATTTCGAGCAGGGAACCGCACAGTGTTTGGTGGAGATGCAGGCTTGCCAATGGGGGCATCGGCAATTGGGAAAGGTGATTGATACTTATGGGATTGTGACGAATGGGGAGGGGTGGAAGTTTTATAAGCTGTTGGTGACGGGTGAGGTTTATGAGTCGCTGCTCTATGGCGTTGGGGGAATGCCGATTTTACTGGGACTGCTGCGATCGCTTTTTCGGCAGTGTGAACAAAATCTAGATTAGAACCCATGCAAGAATTACGGTACGGAATCAATTGATTCGTATGTTTACGAAAATCTTTTGCATTACATAAAACTCAAGCGATCGATATGACGTTAGGATTTCTTGATTTGAGTGAAGTAGAGATCATTGTCCAGAGGATGTTTCCTAGGCGCAGGCGAAATCTCGATTTAGCACAGGATCGCAGCGTTAGAAGAGATAGAATTTGAGGTAAGGTTAAATTGAAATAAACGAGAGGTTAGAGCACGTCATGTCATCTACAAAACAGCAACTGCTAGAGGCGATCGAGACTGCGCCTGAATCTGTTTTAGAAGAACTACTGACTCTACTCCAAATTCGTATCCAAGCCACTTCGCTATCTCTCCCTCCTCTCAACCCGCCGCCTCAGCCCGAAGATATTCCCCTTTGGGCGATCGCTGAGCAAATTCGTAACACAGTTTCACCCGAAGAGTGGTCAGCGCTCCCTAGCGACCTCGCCATAAATTTTGACCAGTATCAAAAAAGGCATCATCAACTGTGAACGCTCTCTTCGCCGATACGGGTTACTTTATTGCCTTACTCAACCCTGGTGATCAACTACATTCTCAAGCGATTCGTCTTACCCAAACTCTGACCCGTCAAACAATTCTTACGTCAGAACTGATTTTAATTGAACTCTTGAATGACTTCAGCGATCGCGGGGCTTTCTTCCGACACACTGCTGGACAGTTCGTTAACCAACTTCAAACCAGCCGTTCTACTCAGGTTATTCATGTAGACTCGCATCTCTTTGAGAACGCTCTCACGCTCTACAATCAGCGTTCCGATAAAGCATGGAGTCTAACGGATTGTTCCTCTTTTTTAATCATGTCGCATTACGGTATTACTGACGCGATCGCTCATGATAAACACTTCATTCAAGCTGGTTTTCGTGCTTTGCTGAAGATTGAGAAATGATGTGAGTCAGCAAATCGGCGATCGCATCCGTCATCCTCTAAGCTGGGGAGGCGATCGCGGGGTAACAGCACTCGGATACTGCGTGGTTGTCCGGCTTCTCGTGAAATCAGTCCTCGTCAGATTAGAGTTGAGCTTAACGCTTATGATTTCCTAAATACTAACCACTAAGCTTTGTAACCCTACTATGACAGATAAGAATCAAAACATAGTGACAGTCAACCGTGAGTTCTTAATTAAGCAAAGCGAGATGTTGCAGGGAATTATTACCCGTATGGCGAATAGTTCTCTCACAGTTAAACAAGTGGGTATTGGAATTTGGTCTGCTCTAGTAGGTTTCGGCTTTACCCATAAAGTCCGACCCTTGTTTGTCCTTGCACTCATTTCCTTCGTAATGTTTGGATTGCTAGATATCTATTATCTGCTACTGGAGCGGCGATTTCGAGATAACTTTAATAGACTAGCGCGAGTCATTATGGGGTTTGAGCCTGAAACGCCTCAATTAATGATCAGATTAAAAGGTAACTTCCTAAAGCCAGATAAAATCAGTCGTCTTCAAGCTTTGAAACAATATTTGGATGCCTTCAAGTCTTGGGCAAACCTTCCTTACCTCGTGATTATTTTAATTACATTGATAATTCTGACCCAGCCTTTACCTAATTAAAAAGGAAACGAGATTCTATTCCATAGAAAGGCGAGCCTTATTCAGAATGAAATAACCCTGATTGAAAACCGCTCTCCTGCGATCGCTTCTGTACTCAAACCTCAACCTCCCAATCCTCAATCTGCAAACCATCAACTCGCTCAAATTCTCGTGTGTTGTGCGTCACCAATGTTAAATTATTGACCAGCGCGATCGCCGCAATCTGCAAATCATAAGCTCCAATGGGCGTGCCTTTAGTCTCTAACTGCGCTCGGACTATCCCAAAAATAGTAGCTGCGGAGTCATCAAAAGGGAGAGAGACAAATTGACTCGAAAACTTTTGTTGTAGAGCGAAGTTGCGTTCTGGATTAGCACTTTTCATCGCTCCAAAGCAAAGCTCCGCTTTGACAATGGAACAGATTGCGATCTCTTGGATATTAACCGCTTCAAGCTCCTGCTTCAAGTTCAAATTTTTGCCCTTCAAATATATGATGCAAACGTTTGTATCAAGAAGATAATTCATTCCAAGCTTTCCCGTTCAGGCTGCTCGCCTTGAGGATATCTAATCAATGAATCATCTTGGATGCATCCGTAAAACTGGGACAAAGATACAGCTTCAGAGACATGAGGCTGACTAATTTGATAGACAATAGTAACCTCAACATCCGTATCCCTCATATCGGGTAGACGAATCGTCAAAAGACCATCGTTACCAATATGCGATCTTAGGGTGATGCGGTTCATAATTTTCACTCTATTCCTACAAGCCGATGATGAGAGTTGAACTCACGACCGTTCGATTACGAATCGAATGCTCTACCACTGAGCTACATCGGCAAACGCACTTTAGTATAGCAAGCAACCGCTCCAGCGCACCAATTTTTCGATCGCGCCGATCGCTGATTTCTTAATAATGTCCCTAGCCGACTTGTAAAATGCTGACCTCGGCTCCAGCCGCGATCGCCGTTTGTTCCATAGGAATCATCGCTAAACCATTGGTTTGAGCCAAGTTAATTAAATTTCCAGAACTATGGGAGCCGCCTGCAAGCTGAAATTGATATTCGCCTTGAACTAGACTAACCTGCCCCCAAAGATAGGTTTCACGCTTGCCATCAGAACGCAACTCTTGGAGCGATCGCCCTTTCACAAACATCGGTTCCCACCCTGCCGATCGCCCCGACATTTTCTTAAGAGCGGGTAAAACAAATCGCCAGAAAGTCACCATTGCCGAAACAGGATTGCCCGGTAAGCCAAAATAAAGGACAGGATTTTCAGGGTTTAAATTTTGGAACGTGGCAACAGTTAAAGGTTTTCCAGGTTTGACGGCAACTGCGCGAATGTGAATTTCTGCGCCCAAATCTGCCAGAATTTGATCCACATAATCATAGTCGCCCACCGAGACTCCACCTGAAGACAACACCATATCTGTAGACCGAAGCGCGATCGCCATAGCCGCCTTTAGTTCATCGGGCTGATCGGGCACGATGCCTAGAAGGATAGGTTCGGCTCCTGCACTTGCCACTAAAGCCGCCAACGCATATTGATTAGAGTCAACAATTTGTCCCGGTTGCAATGGCTGATCAGGGGCGACCAATTCGCTACCTGTGGAAAGAATTGCCACCCGCAGACGACGGTAAACTGCAACTTTGACACACTGCGCTGCCGCCAGAACAGCAATATCCGAAGCACCTAGAACGGTTCCGGGTTGCAGTAAAGAACCACCTGCCTTATAAAATTCGGCACGGTGACGAACAAAGGCTTGAGGTTTGGGAGCAGAAAGAATGGTGACAGAATTGCTTTCCCGCTGAGTTTCTTCTTGAATAACGATCGTGTCGGCTCCATCTGGCATCATCGACCCGGTTAAGATTCGAGCCGCTTGTCCAGCTTGTACCGTTTTCTGAGGAAGGTAACCCGCCGGAATTTCTTCAATTATTTTTAGCGTGATGGGGCGATCGCCACAATGTTGCACATCTTCGTACCGCACTGCATAGCCATCCATTGCCGAGTTATCCCAATGAGGAAAGTCGAGAGCGCTGCTGACCGGGGTTGCCAGGATGCGACCATTGGCACAGAGCAAATCGAGAGTTTCTATATTTTGCTGAGGATTGAGCGATCGCACCAATCCTAAAATTATTGCTTCAGCTTGATTAGCAGGTAGCATTGGCTCCATCCCGAACAGAAAGTTTCTCACATAAAAGATAGCGCTAAAATCGATAGTATTTGATGGAGTTAATGAGTCGATGATTTCACTCAGTGCCAGTGATTTGACTTTGGATGAAGTTCATAAGCTGTTGTTGCTTGAGGAACGGGAAGGTCTATCGTTTGAATCCTTGCTAACTCTAGAGCCAATTACTGAAACCGATCGCCATAATCTTGAGCTAATTAGGATGAATTTTAAGCGTTATCTCAGTGCAGGCAGAGCCTTAAAAGGGGTCGTTCGATTCTTGGCGATCGCGCCACTGCTGCAACTCAGCGGCTTCTACTCACCTTTAATTACACTCAAGGTTGAAGAAAACATCGCACCGATTAACCTGGAAGGAGAGAAGACTAAAATTACTGGACGTTTTGACTTAGTTGCGACTAAAAATCTAGAAAATGGCATGGAATTTTGGCTGCTAGTCATTGAAACTAAGGAGGGTTTTGCTGCGCCTCGGATCGGGTTGCCCCAGGTCTTAACCTATAGTTACACGAGCTTAGAGAGTCAGCCATCCGTTTTGGGTCTGACCACCAACGGAGACAGTTATCGGTTGTCTATCTTCAAGCAGGTCATCCTCCCACCTATTCTTTGCTACCAGAATTGAACTTAACAGATTCAGATCGAGCAATCCAGCTTTTACAGGTTTTGAAAGCAGTTGTTAAAAGCTAGCAGGCAGGTCGAACAGATTCAAGCAAATTTTAATTCAGAACTGAAGCGACCTACGGCTTAAGTGAGTTGCGCTCCCAGAACACTCCCTCTGCATAGCCTTGAATCGCGGGGTTGTCAGCCGCGATCGCCAATCGTTTTTCTGCCAAACAGCAATAAGCCAAATCCCTCTCAATTCCTACATAGTGCCTGCCCGTCTTCTTCGCCACCACCGAAGTAGTTCCAGAACCCATAAACGGATCAAGCACGACGTCACCTACGTTAGAACTCGCCAAGATAATTTTTGCTAACAGCTTTTCTGGCTTCTGGGTTGGATGATCCGTGTTCTCAGGCATCGACCAAAAGGGAATCGTTAAATCTGTCCACAAATTAGAAGGATGCGTCAGCCGATAGTTTCCTTGCTGCGTTTTCTGCCAGTCTTTAGGTTTTCCCTGAGCATCAGTATAAGGAGCCATAACCCGCCGCTTTAGCTTGACAGCATCCAGGTTAAAAGTGTATTGATCAGAAACCGTACAGAACCAAATTTGTTCAGAACAATTCTTCCAATTAGCGTTAGCGCCTCTGCCTTTTTCTCGTTCCCAGGTAATGCAATTACGTACCTTTAGATACTTCTCGGTAACTAAATGAATAGCGGCTGAAGAATGCCAATCGCCGCAAATATAAACAGATGCCGTGGGCTTAAGAGTTCTGAGAAGTTCGGGCAACCAGGATTCTAGCCATTTTTGATAAGCCAAGAGCGATCGCTCCTTAAACTCGGTTTCGCCAAAGGTCTTCGTCAAGTTATAAGGCGGATCAATAAACAGCAAATCTACAAATGCGATCGGCAGTTTATCCAATACTTCCAGCAAATCCTGATTAATGGTTTGATTCAAAACCGCCTCAGCTTCAACCGCACCATTCAACTTCAGTAACCACTGTTGATAATGCTCAAGCTCTTCGGTTGATAAGGTTAATGTGCGATTTCTGGGCGCTCTAGATTTATCCATTGGCTCTTTCAATCACTGCGGTCATATTAAAGGCATTTAGCCACCAATCACCAACAGTTGTACAATAGTCACTTGTCTTTTGGAAGTATCAGCCTTGATAGAACGTTATACCCTGCCCGAAATGGGCGAACTGTGGACAGAAACCCATAAGCTCAAAACCTGGCTCCAGGTCGAAATCGCTGCTTGTGAAGCGCAAGCAGAACTGGGCTATATTCCTGCCGAGGCAGTTGCAGAAATCAAGGCAAAGGCAAACTTTGACCCGCAGCGGGTTTTAGAAATTGAAAAAGAAGTCAAGCACGATGTAATCGCGTTTCTTACCAACGTCAATGAATATGTTGGTGATGTTGGGCGATATATCCACGTTGGTATGACCAGTTCTGACGTATTAGATACCGCCTTGGCGCTGCAACTGGTCGGCAGTCTTGAACTAATTATGTCGCAGCTTGAAACTTTAATCCAAGCGGTACGGCAGAAAGCCCAAGAGCATCGCAACACAATCATGATTGGGCGATCGCACGGTATCCACGCTGAACCCATTACCTTCGGGTTTAAGCTAGCAGGTTGGTTAGCCGAACTCTTGCGCCACCGCGATCGTCTTTGCGAGTTACAAAAGCGAATTGCAGTCGGCAAAATTTCGGGAGCAGTGGGCACTTACGCCAACGTTGATCCACAAATTGAAGCGATCGCCTGTCAGAACTTGGGCTTAGAACCCGACACCGCTTCGACTCAAATTATCTCGCGCGATCGTCATGCCGAATTTGTTCAAGTCCTAGCTCTGGTTGCCGCCTCCATCGAACGCTTTGCCGTAGAAATTCGCAACCTGCAACGCACCGACGTTCTAGAAGTCGAAGAGTTCTTTTCTAAAGGGCAAAAAGGCTCCTCCGCCATGCCCCACAAGCGCAACCCCATTCGCTCCGAGCGCCTGACTGGGATGGCACGCATCATTCGAGGTAATGCGATCGCCGCCCTCGAAAACGTCGCCCTCTGGCACGAGCGCGACATCTCCCACAGTTCTGTCGAGCGCATGATTCTTCCTGACTCCTGCACCTTGCTACACTTCATGCTTGTAGAAACAACCGACCTGGTTAAAAACCTTCTGGTCTACCCAGAAAACATGAAGCGCAACATGAACCTTTACGGCGGCGTAGTGTTCAGCCAGCGGGTAATGTTAACGCTCATCGAAAAAGGAATGCTGCGAGAAGATGCCTATGCCTTAGTGCAATCCTGCGCTCACACCGCATGGAATCAGCCCGACGGTGATTTTCATAATTTAATTGCCAGCGACCCCAGAGTAAAAGCTCAACTCTCTGAAGCAGAAATAGAGTCCTGCTTTGATCCACAGCATCACCTAAAAAATTTAGATCGGATTTATCAACGGTTGAATATTTAGCATTTTATCTAGAATAATGACAGAGCAAGAATTTTTGGTCTAAATTACTACACACCCGCAAACCCTGTACAGAAGAAAATAGTCACTTTGAGCCAAAAGGTTTAGCCCTAGACCTGAAAATTTCAGTCAATTAGTAGATGGTTGAAGTGAAAGAAAAATGTAGACTGAGGCGGTTTAGTAATGTATAAGTTCTTGAAGCTGAGACTAGGAGTGTCGTCTCATGGTCAAGAGATCGCTCCAAGCATCGCTTTCTGGAATACAACAGGCTAAGCAAGCTTTTGATTGTAAAGGGTGGACGCAGGAAAATCTAGCAGAGGAGGTGGGCTTGAAGACACGCCAGCCAATCTGGCGTTTTTTCACGGGTCAACCAGTTGAACGCCACTGTTTCCTGGAGGTTTGCTTACTATTAGGACTAGATTGGCGAGAGATTGCAGTCAATCCTCCAGTCGAACTTCCTGAGCCTGTAGAACCTGCTGGAACTCCTGTTGCAGACATCGATACTCTAGTACAACAGGTCAGGTTGAAGCGGTATGGTAGAATTCAAGACCGATGTGGCACCTTGCATCTGTTGGACATTAGCCAACTCGTTAGAATTGATGACCTGTATATTGATGTCAATGTTCTAGAGGAGATTCCTAGCCAGCAGTGGTTAGAGTTATCTGATCTACAACGTTTCGCGCCTGACGAACTGGGGCGTTTTAGTTTAGGAGAGGTATCTCAATCTCAAATTGAAGGTATGGGAGCGGTCAAAATTTACTCAAAGCTCCGGATATTGGGTAACCCAGGATCGGGTAAAACTACCTTTTTGAATCATCTCGCCATTCAGTGCAATCGAGGTCACTTTGCTGCTAATCGGGTGCCTATTTTTGTTACTTTGAGGGATTTTGCCGATGAGTCTAGAACAACAGGCAAGTTTAGTTTACTGAGTTATATCGGTGAAGAGTTTCTTACCTCTGGAATTTCACAAACCTTTGTGCTGGAAACTCTGCTGCGAGAGGGCAGAGTGCTGCTGCTACTAGATGGGTTAGATGAAGTGCTTTATCAAGAGCGTAAGACTGTTGTGAAAGAAATTCGCAGACTTTCTGAAAAATATCAACAGAATTTGTTTGTCGTGACTTGCCGCACAGCGGCTAAAGCCCTTAGCCTGACTCGCTTTACAGATGTTGAAATTGCTCCATTTACCCCAGACAAAATTAATGGCTTTGCCCAAAAGTGGTTTACAACATTGACGAAGACAAACAGTTACAGTGGACACAAACTGGCAAATCAGTTCATTGAAAACCTAGACTTGCTTGAAAATAAGCCACTCCGTGAACTTGCCATTACTCCTTTATTTCTACATCTTGCTTGCCGGGTCTTTCTTCATCAACAAAAATTTCCGACCAAACGATCGGAGTTTTATAAGCAGTGTTTAGACCTTCTGCTTAGTAGATGGGACGAAACTAGGGGGGTTGAGCGGGACGAAATATACCAAAGTTTTTTGTTGCCGCAAAAGCTGAAGCTACTCGGTCAGGTTGCCACAGCAACGTTTGAACAAGGTGATTATTTCTTTGAACAACATACCGTTGAACAATATATTTGTGACTATCTTCGTGATTTACCGAATGCCTCGACGGAGCCTGAAGAATTACAATTAGAGAGTGAGGCGATACTTAAGGCGATCGAATTACAACATGGGTTGCTAGCCGAACGTGTACAAGGAATTTTCTCTTTTTCACACTTAACTTTTCAAGAGTATTTTACGGCTCGAAAGATTGTTGCCAGTTGTAATTTACAGGCATCGGAACAAACATTAGAACAAGCATCGGAACAGCCTCTAGAACACTTAGCGACTCATATTACTGACCCTCGCTGGCGGGAAATCTTTTTGTTGGTGATCACCATGTTGCCTAATGCAGATGCTTTGGTGCGGTTGATAAAACAACAAATTGATGCGATCGTGGCTGAAGATCCTTATCTACAAGAATTTTTAGCCTGGGCAAGCCAGCAGTCTTTGGCTACACCATCGCCTGCGGCTGTTCGTGCCTTTCACCTTGCTCTCGCCCATAAACCTCATCTCGTCCCGCACTTGGCACTCGCCTCTCCCCTGGATCAAGGGATTCTTCTAAATATGGTGCTGGATGACTTAGTACAGAAGTGTCTTGCTGCTACTACTGATTTTGTCTTGCTCCGAGCCTGTGTCGATGCCCTCAACAATGCTCTAATTATGGTGCTTGATCTTGAGTTCCATCAAGCGCTGCAATGCCTCAAAGACCAACTCCCCAACTTGACAAAGCACCCAGACAAAGTTCAGTCATGGTGGCAAATAAATGCTTTTGATTGGACGGAGCGGCTGAGAGCAGCGATCGCCCAGCATCATAACATTTCGCATGATTGGCACTTCAGCTTAGAACAACAACAGTTACTACAACGCTACTACGATGCGAACCAGTTGTTGAGTGATTGCCTCAATAGCAATTGTGAGTTGACAGATACTGTACGACAAGAGCTTAGAGCAACCCTACTATTACAGAGTCAGCAAAGATGACGAACCTTCTGATAGGGCAGGAGGGCATAGAGTGTAAGGGTGAATTGTCCAATCCAATGACTTAATCGGAGATTGCTGGGAAGAACGACCCCGTGAATCGCGTCATGAGCCACAATGAACAATCCAGACTGGATAAAAGTTCGCCCTAAAACAGCCAGCAAAACCCCTAGGGGTGACAATTGCTCAACGTTCAGTGTTGAGAGAAATCCTAGGCTACCGATCCAAATAGCTACGATCGCGATAGCAAAAAGAAGTCCTATCAGTGGCTTGATCTTAGAATCAGGTTGCACTCAAATCTGCCTCATTCAAAACAACCATCGTTTCTGCACCCACTCTCCCGAACTCAGGTTCTACTCCTAACTCCATTTCAATGAGATAAGTCCAAGTCCCAGATTCAGATTTAAAGTTTCGTACGATTCCGGCTCCGCCCACAAAACTGACTCGCTGCGTATGGCAAAAACTGGGTGCTTTCATTGAAATGGCAATCATAAAGTAAGGCTCGTAAGTTGATGCTTCTGTTTTAAGAGAAGAACTTAACGATGTTTTGCGTCTTTTTAGGTAAAGAACCTGAACCCGCTCTGTGTCTTCAGACTGTTTTAGTGCAATTTGCACAACTTATACGTAAATCAAACGCTTGCTGAAACGTGATTTCTAACAGCAGGATGCAAAACTATGTCTTGTCTACGAATTATGACAAAACCAAGAGGAAACTATGGCTGACATTGTAGATACTGCGGTAATGGCTGGGTCATTTAATACCCTCGTTGCTGCTGTTAAGGCGGCTGGTTTAGTTGATACGCTTAAGGGTGCGGGCCCATTCACCGTGTTTGCACCCAGTGATGAGGCGTTCGCCAAGTTGCCAGCAGGGACAGTAGACGCATTGCTAAAAGATATTCCTAAGCTCAAAAAGATCCTTACCTATCACGTTGTGTCAGGTAAAGTGATGGCGGCTGACGTTGTGAAGCTGAAATCAGCAACAACGGTCGAAGGTTCAGACGTAAAAATTGATGCCTCAAGCGGTGTCAAGGTGAATGATTCTACAGTCACAACGCCAGATGTTGTGGCTGATAACGGAGTCATCCACATTATTGACAGTGTGCTGATGCCTGCGTAAGCGATCTCTTCGAGATACCCGCGAGGGGTCGCTGCGAGTTACCTGCGAGGGGTCGCGCCAACATCAACAATGCTCCTACTATTCATTGGTGAACCTGCGTCTTAATTGATTCAGGTTCACCTTTCTAAAATTAATTCAAACTTAAAAATGGAAACTTCTTCAAAGGATTTGTCAGGTTTATTAAGAGATTTCGAGCGACAGGGAATGTCTCCACCCTTCAGTCAATCTTTGCTTAGTGAGCCTAATTGCCCTTGCTGCTCAGACGCACTACTCCGTCCTATGCGTTTGGAAGAAATCTACTGGCGTTGTAGTTGCCGCTATCAGAATAAATTTATTTAAGAAACGCGATCAAATTGCAAAACGCGATCGGTACAACTTCCGCTACCAGGAGACTAACAATTGATACACACAGTCTACAAAAAAAAGATTTTAGATGGAGCCATTCAGGAACCCTCTCATCACAGATCAAATTCTACAAGCACTCCGGTTCAAGATGGCACGACCAATTTAGATAACATTACTAAAAAAAATATTTCTGATCCAGGCGATCGCGGTCGAGTCATCGTTTTTATCGATGGTTCAAACCTATTTTATGCCGCTTCAGATCTCGAAATTGAGATTGATTATGTCAAGCTGCTAAGTTATTTAGTAGATAAAGCTTATCTCGTTCACGTACTTTTCTATACAGGAAATGATCCTGAGAATAAGAAGCAGTGTGAATTTCTTAAGTGGATGAGTGGTCATGGGTTTCGAGTAATTGCTAAAGCTCTGACACAAGCTCCAAACGGTGTTAAAAAAGCCAATCTTGATGTAGAAATTGCAGTGGATATGATGATGCTAGCTCGGTATTGCGACACAGCCGTTCTAGTGAGTGGCGATGGAGATTTCGCTTATGTGGTGGATGCTGTTGCTAAACAAGGTGTTCGGGTTGAAGTGGTTGGGTTGCGATCGATGACCAGTGGTACTCTGATTGATGTTGCCAACCGTTATATTAATCTCGCCGACATTCAACAAGCCGTTAAAAAGATTGATAGTGATGTTGCTTGCTCATTGGTTAATGCCAAAGAATGAGCAGATGATTCCATCAATTTTATTGTCGCTCTGACGATTCTGCATCTGCTTTAGGAAGGGTACGTTTTGTGGAAAAACCGTTGAGAATAATGCCCCGAACTATTGACACTTCTTCATTCAAGCTATCTGCATGGTCTGTGTATTCTGTTGCTGCACTTTGGAGGTCAATGGCTTTCATTCGCTCAGACATCTGACGCAGGAACGTTACCTTTTCGTCCATAATGCGAGTCGCTGACCACAAAGCATTTTCGAGATTTTGAGTCTGCTCTGCTAAAAAAACATCTGCGGTAAAAGAGTGCCCTGTATGACACCGAAGCCGCACGGGTTCTTCTTTGCCGATTTGCCAAATGCTGCCGTTGCATTCTGGGCAAGTATAAGTGGTGCGGGTGCCAATTAATTCAACGTTCTCTAAAAATTCTTTGGCATTGAACTGCTGTTCGACAATCTTAGATTCGACTTCTATCTCTGCGGTTATGGGATAAGCTTCCTCATTGTTAGTAGGTTCATGCGATAGACGCACTAAAAGGTCTGAAATTTCTACCATTGGAACGCAGTAATCAACCTTAACGTACCGCAAGGCACTCTTTGCCATGCTGGGGTATTCTGCTTCTTGCGGGTCTTGCACGATCGCCACACCGCCTCGTTTTTTGACTGCCTGTAACCCTACGGTGCCATCGTCTAAGTGCCCTGTGAGGACAACTCCTACTACTCTTGAACCATAGGCGCGTGCGGCTGAGCGAAATAAAGCATCGATCGCGGGTCTGAAGCGATTCTCTTGAGGTCCACGCACCACCCGGATCGAGCCTTGATTGACTAACAGGTGATAATCGGGAGGGGCAACATAAATTCGCCCTTTTTGAATTCTTTCTCCATCGACCGGGTGGGAGGCTGGAAACGAGCTAACGTCTGTCAGAATCTTGGGGAGGATACTGGGTTTATCGGCTGCTAGGTGTTGAACAATAAAGAGAACTGCATCAATGTCAGCAGGCAGCGCGCCTAAAATCATGCCCAGTGCCTTGAGTCCACCTGCTGAGGTTCCAATCACAATAACGTCGTGTTCCGGCATAAAGTTCTTCCTAACTTTCTTTCACCAGGGTTGCAATTAGCAATATCAATGGATCTAAATCAACAGGTTTTGCAACATGAGCTTGAAACCCAGCGTCAATTGCCATTTGACGCTCTTGCTCACTCGCGTAGGCAGTAATCGCGATCGCCGGAATCTGTCCTCCAGCTTCGGCGTTGAACGCTCTGATTTGGCGAATTAATGAATAGCCATCTTCTTCTGGCATCCCGATATCGGTTAGCAGCACATCATATTTACCAGGATTTTCAGTAAAAGCCGCGATCGCCTCTCTTACCGATGCGACGATGAGCACTTCTGCACCAGCTTCTGCCAACGTATATTCCATCAAGGCACGACTGTCTTCCTCATCATCCACTACCAGGATGCATAAGCCAGCAAGAGCAGGAGCTTCAGCAATCGATGTTGATGGCGCTGCGGTAGATGATTCTCCAGTATCCGTTGGCTCTATCGATCGTGTATCTGCCAAAGGTGACGATCGCAAAGGCAACTTAACTATCATGGTGGTGCCTTGACCCTCACCTGCACTCTCTGCTTCAACCGTACCGCCATGAAGCTCTACTAGCTGACGCACAATCGATAGGCCCAATCCTAAACCTGCGCTAGCTTTTGTCGTGCTAGAGTCGCCCTGGCGAAAGCGATCAAAGATGTGGGGTAACAAGTCTGCTGAAATGCCTCGTCCTGTATCGCTGACTCGAATCTGAGCTTGCTGATTTACAGCTTCCAGAGTAATTTCTACTTGCCCACCAGCGGGGGTAAACTTGATGGCATTAGACAGGATATTCCACAGAACTTGCTGTAAGCGATCAGGATCTCCTAGAACAGATACGGTTGTTAGATCTGAAACGATTTGAACCGCTTTTGCTTCTGCCGCCGGCTGAATTGACTCGATCGCTACCCTCACCACCAAAGCCAGATCAATCAGCCGAGTTCTTAACTGTAGCTTTCCGCTAACGATACGTGACACATCCAGCATATCGTCAATTAACTGAGATTGCGCTCTAGCACTCCGTTCAACAGTTTCGATCGCCCGTATAGTGGCAGCTTCATCAAACTTGCGAGTGCGGAGTAAGTTTAACCATCCCAGCATCACGTTGAGCGGATTCCGCAGCTCGTGAGAGAGATTGGAGAGGAAGACATCTTTGGCACTATTTGCGGTTTCCGCTTCCTGGCGAGCGGCTTGCTCTTGTCTCAGTAACTGCGATCGCTCTGTTTCAAACCGCTTGCGATCGGTGATATCTTCAATCGCTAGCAAAATTCTCTGGGCATCCCCATCCTCGACAATTTTCCAGGCATTCAGCAGCATGGTTTTCTGTCCAATTTTCTCAAACTGATGCTCAATTTCAAAGTCTTCAATGACCGTATCATCAGCAAAAGCATTGTTGAGGAGCGATCGCAGTCCCGGCAGATTCCATTGTCCGTTTCCGAGTTCAAAAAGAAGCGTTTGCGCGGTTTCAGCAGGCGAAACCTGGAATGTTTCATAGAACGCTCGATTGGCTTTGTTCACACGGAAGTTAGACTCCAGCACAATCAGGGGAACTTGGACTGTTTCCACAATTGCTTCGGCGTAATTTCGGGCAGCTTCTAAAGTAACTGCACTGCGTTTGAGGTCATCAATATCAAACAGCACCAACACCACCCCATCAATCTGGTTTTCGACCGTGCGGTACGGACGAATCCGCAGCATATAGCAATGACCGCCTGGGGTTTGAACTTCTAGCTCTTTGACAGTCAGCGTCTCCAATACTTCCAATATCAGAGGTTCTAAATCAGGAGAGTTGAGATTTACTCGGATATCACTTAGAGGTCTGCCGGCATCAGTGGGAATGAAATTAAAGAGGCGCTGCGCCATGGGCGTGAACCGCCGAATGTGTAAATCGTTTGACAACATCAAAATCGGAATATTGATACTGGCAAGTAAATTGGTTAAATCATTGTTGACCTGGTAGAGTTCCGAATTGCGGCTGCGAAGCTCTTCGTTTGTCGTGTTGAGTTCTTCGTTAGTTGCTTGAATCTCTTCTTTGGCAGTTTCTAGCTCTTCGTTAGTGCTTTGAAGTTCTTCATTGCTCGATAAAATTTCCTCGTTGGCGACTTTGAGGTCTTGATTGACGTGTTCCTGCTCTTGAATCACGACTTGCAGGTATTCTTGAGTTGCTGCCTGTTCTTGAATGGAGGCTGCAAGCGCTTGCTGCAATCGAGCGATCTCCTGCTCCAGGTTTTCCTGTTGGCTTTCAAAATCAACTGGAGCGATCTCTATTAGAGGGACTTCTTCAAACAAAACTAAAAAGTGGCGTTCCTCAGTCGCTGAAGCCTGAAACGGAATCACTTGAAGATTGACCATTCTAGAGCTATCACCCTCTGCGATACATAGCTCGTTTTTTCGGACGAGAACATTTTGCCGTTGTGCCTGATAAATGGCAGCGCGTAACTCAACTAGCAATCCCTCTCGTACCATGTTGAATAAATTGTGGGTGGCGGTTCCAGAAACCAGCTTAAGGTAGCGATCGATATCTCCCCGCAGTTGCAAAACATCCATCTTGTCGTTAATGACTACACCCACAGGAGCGTAATAGTTCAAGATCACCTGATCAGTCTCTTTTTGTAAGTCAAACTCATTAGTCGAAGATTGAGCGCCCTTCAAGCGATCGCTTGGCTTAATACTTCGATAACTGCTAGTTACAAAGGAAAATGTGGGACGAGTAGCGTTTGGCTTCTTAGCGTAAAGCTTGTATTTTCTGTCTACTGAAGTAAACAAATCTGAGTATTGTCCAGTACCTTCTGCTGTGCCCAATAGCAGGAAGCCTTTTGAATTAAGGCCGTAATGGAAGATCAGCATAATTCGTTTTTGCAGGGCTTCTCCTAAATAAATCAGCACATTCCGGCAGCTCACGAGATCCAAGTTGGAAAAAGGCGGATCGCTACCTAAGTTTTGGCGGGCAAACACGCACAGTTCACGCACTGCTTTACCAACTTGATAGTTGCCTCCTTCCAGCGTATTGAAAAATCGTTGGCGGCGCTCTGATGAAACTTCTAACATCTGATTTTCCTGGTAAATGCCTGCCCTTGCCTTTTCAATTGCCGTCTCGCTAATGTCTGTAGCAAAAATTTGGATCGTTGGTCGAGTTGCTTTACTATCCAAAAACTCCAGCAGACAAATGGCGATCGAATACACTTCCTCACCCGTCGAGCAGCCCGCCACCCAAATCCGAATCGGAAACTCTAGCGACTTGTTTTGCGTAATGGTGGGAAAAACTTGCTCTTTTAACTGTTGAAACGCTTCAGGGTCACGGAAAAAACTGGTGACATGAATCAGGATTTCCTCATAAAGTGCCTTCACTTCTCCTGGATGCGCTTGCAAATATTGAGCATAATCCTCCAATCGTTCCAGCTTATACAACAACATCCGTCGCTGAATCCGGCGATCGAGCGTATTTGGCTTATAGTGGCTGAAGTCAACGCCTGTAGCCGATCGCAGTAACCTAAAAATGGTTGTTAGGGCATCCTCAATTTCGGGAGATTTCTCAGCCGTTATGAGAGGTAGCACGCAAGAGAGAAAGGGATTGCGACTCAGAATTGCTAGTTCCTCGGCAATTTTTTGGGGCGGCAAAGCAAAGTCTACACTACCCGTTGCTACGGCTGTATTGGGCATACTATCGAATTGTGCTGTGTCTTCACATTGAGCAAACGTTACACCTCCCGCCGCTTTCACCGTCTTTAGACCCAGTGCGCCATCGCCATCCGTTCCTGACAAAACAATGGCGATCGCTTTATGTCCCCGATCTACTGCCAGCGATGAAAAGAACACATCTGCTGGCATATATTTTCCATGAACCTTCTCGCGTGGGCTTAATTGCAGCACGCCGTCTACCAGCGTCATTTTCGTGTTGGGTGGAATGACATAAACCTGATTCGGCGCGATCGCCATCCCGTCTTCTACCTGAGTAACTGGCATTTGAGTTGTCCGATCCAAAATCTCGCTCAGCAAACTCTTATGATCAGGAGCTAAGTGCTGAATCAACACAAATCCCATGCCAGTGTCGATTGGTAAATGTCTAAGTAATTGCGTGAAGGCTTCTAACCCCCCTGCCGAAGCAGCAATGCCAACGACCGGAAAAGCAGCTTCGACCTGGGCTTGTTGGGCTACGTCGATCTCATTCTCAACAGATTCAAGGGTTGACGGATTGGGGAATTGCTCGGAGGTCATAGGATGAAGCTTACTTCGTGAAGATGTGGCAGCTAAGGGAGATTATTCAAGTGGTGTTGACCACAGGAAGCAGCAGAGTAAGATTTAGGGTTTTTTAGGAAAGTACTGTTCGAGCAGGAGATGAGCGATCGCCTGGTCAGTGTCATTCTCAGACTGATTCATTTCTATCAACAAAACTTTCACTTGCTGGAGGGCTAAAGGCATGGGTTTAGCTCGATAATTCTCCCAGCGATTAACCGTTACAACAGTCACGCCTAACCGAGCGGCAAATTGCCCTTGAGTGAGTCCACACAACTCTCGTAGAGGGCGAATCAAGGCGTTTGTATCAATATCAAGAGTTTTAACTTTGCTCATGATTAATAACGCTCATTATTGATCGTCAGATTAACGGATGATATATCATCTGTCTCTCTATCAAAAGGAATGAAGAACTTAAGTATGCCTTTTAAGGAATTTGAGTCGCCCTTTGTCTTTTCTGGCAGTCAGGCAAAGTCAAACACAATCACACAGAAAAGTAAGACGATCGATACTAGAAGCTCTCTTATTAGAGCCAGTCCGACACAACGGAAAGCTATGTTTTTTGCCGATACTAGTAACTTCTGGCGGAAGTTCACCTATTGACGAACCAGGGGCTTAAGCCCCTGGTTCGTTATCGTTAGTTTAAACATGCTAACAGTAGCTGTACTTATTTATATAGCCTTTCTGTTTGTATTGAACGTGATAGCTGAGAATCTAAGGGAGTTGCGATTAAATAACGCCCCGAACCGCCCCCTAAATCCCCCATTCTGGGGGACTTTGAAAGGTTCGGAAGTCCCTGCCCCAGAATGGGGGATTTAGGGGGGCTGATAAATCAATGCATCCCATTGGGGTTTTATTTTCACGCAACTCCCTAAGTAATAAACTGTCTATAAACAGTTCATCACTTGTTCATAAAACCACTGATTCCGTTCGCGACATTCCTCAAGACTTTCTGGAGAAGTTAGGCAATGTTTTAATTCAGACTGCCAGCCCTCTGTTGAACACAGCAACTTATTCTGATTCTGAGACTCATAAATTACTTTGCTAAAAAATCGGATTTTTCTTGAAGAACTTGACCACTTTTTTACCGGATACAAACCTGGCTGATGCTTAAACGTAGCGAACTTACTGCTGAACGGAAAAGCTAACACTTTTCTTCCTAAAAGCGTTCCCCAGTAAGCACCGTGGTAAGAACTCGTCAAGATTGTTTCACCAGAACCCAAAAAGTCCAGCACTTCATCCAAGCTGTCGTTAGCATGAGTCATGCGCGGAAACTGGTCAATGTGGATCTGAAATTTTCTATGGGAAAATACCACAAACGGATGCTTAATTGCTCGCGGTTTATCGAACGACGAATGCATACAACTTGCACAAGGCACCCAGTGGTAGCCACTGTTAATATCTCTAATTCCCACTAGATCAAAGCGATCGAGATACTCAGCATAATTAAAAGATCGAATGCTGTTTTGATCTGTAGCGCCATAGGCTTGTTGACCGATACCCCAGGCAATTAACTTGCCGCGCGATCGCATTTTCACAAGCTGTTGAATCGGTTCTAGAAACCGGGGGAACAGTAATCCGCCCCCACCCACAATCAGGTTACTACTGAGCGCATGATCTGAAATACTGCGCAAATCAGCCGATGATTTTTCGTAACCTGGAAACGGAAAATAATGAATCGGAGCCGATAGCAAATCACCAATGTTGTGTGGATCAATCACGTGCATATTAATGATTGAATTCATGGGATGTTCCTATCGGGCGAAAAACAACACCTTTAGTAATCCCCAAATCCTTCAAAAACCGAGCATTGACTCACCCCGGTATTCTAGTCAGTGCCTCTTGAATGATGGGCGGCAACTGTCGCATAATTTTCGCTTTGTGCCAATCGATCGCCACTATCGTTACCCGTGCTGTAACGTGCAATCCTTCAAGCGATTCAATGCGATAGTCCCAGTTAATGCGTACGCCCTTAAGTTCGCAAAGGCAGGTCTTAACAACAACTCCTGCTGTCCCCATCTTAATTGCCCGATGGTAGCGAATTGATAAATCCACCACAGGCAACTCACAACCAGCCGCTATTAGGTCGGCGTACTCTATACCCAATGCCCGGAGATACTCGACTCTCGCTTCTTCCAGCCAAACTACGTAAGAGCCATGCCAAATTACCCCGGCATAGTCGGTTTGGTGAGGATGGACTCTTACAGGATACTCAAACCAATAATCAGCCAGCATTCTGACGCAGGCAGAACTTGATTAACGTGCCACAAGCAAGCAACTTGAGCAGTTCCAAAGCCCAGTACTCTCCATGCATGAGGTTCATCAAAGCAGGAGGTTTAACAAAGTCTAGGCTGAGGGGAAGCCCGAGAGCGCTCATTTGGGGGGTTAACGCATAAGTGTAGATGAGGGCGATCGCCAACAGAGCGATCGCTAACAGCGTGCCCTGTCGTCCACCAAATTTAGCTGCCTGAGTTAAGCGTAGGGTAATAGCTCCAGTTAAAATGACTGCCGCACAAAGAACCTCAATGTGGTTGAACGCTCCGAACAAGGAGTAGCCTGCACTGGCAAAGCTCGGCTCAACCATCATGCCCGTGAAAAACATAGAGGGCATAATCACAAAGTCTAAAAGAATGCTACTGCTGAGCCAAAAAGCCAAGCTAGAAACAACAATCATCTGCCAGTTAAAGCGTTTGGGGTCTGAGGTGATAAAAGCAGTCATAATTGTTCTCGCCAAAAACGTAGTTCTCGTCAAAAATATTCCTGTACTTCGAGCTTAGCCGATTCCACCTGAAGGAAACATGAACTATCGTTGCAAAGTGTTGTGTTTGCAACATAATTGCCCGTACTGGGTTAAGGACTATTAAGGAACGCCAGAAGCTTCAAAGGTAAATGTGACACGAAGCCGATCTTCTGCCGATGCCAGCGGGAGTTGGGCAAATGGAGCAGCTGTTTGCACTGCTTTGACAGCCGCTTGATCAGCGCTCACATCACTTGAAGATTGGACTAACTCTAAGTGGATGAGGTGCCCCTGGCGATCGATGATGAACCTGACTTGAGCAGGGCGATCGGTCTTGACAGATAGGGCAGCTTGCCATCGTTGATAAATCTTCTCTTTTAGAGTGGCAAGGTACATGTCCCAGACTTCATCCTTCACTGCTGCAACCGAAGGGAGAGAGGCGGGCGGAAGCGTTTTCGGCTGATCAGGTAGAACAGCAAGAGAAGCGGGCGATCGAGTTGTTCCGGTCAATGTGGAGATGACTTGAGGGATTGGTTGTATCGGGCTGGTCAAAGAACGGGTCGTAGCGAGTTTATTGGAGGAGATCGGTGAAAAATCAGACTGGTCTATAGCGATAAACTGAATCGGGTCTATGGACGTAGAATGCTTTGTCCACGGCTGGATGAGAGCGATCGCCCCACCATGCAGCATTCCAGCCGCCGCTAGACAAAGCCTAAGACGGTTGCGTTGTCTTACGACGGCTTTCAGGCGATATTCAGCAAGGTTCATAGATCAGGTAACCGATAAATCTCAAGTCCAATTTGGATTATGATGAAAGTGTGCAAAAAATCTTGATTACCATTTTGGCATTACGTTATGGACATTTTGACTTTTGGTTGGATTTCACTATTGACCGTTTTTACTTTCTCAATTTCTATGGTGGTTTGGGGTCGTAACGGTTTCTAAATTTGCGCATCTTAACTTCTAGCCATGTCAGACTAGCCATGTCAGATTTCAACCTGGAATCCTCCCTTCTAAGTGTCCTTGCTGTCCTATCAGTAGGGCTATTGGTAGCAGTTACGGGTGGAGTTGCCTATTTGACCACGATAGAATGGCGCGATCGCCGTCGAATTGATAACGAAAAGCGGGGTCGCTAGCGGCTTAGTTCAAGCTTCCCCGCTTAATTTGCTCTCGTTCAATTGCTTCAAACAATGCCTGAAAATTGGCTTCCCCAAATCCCTGGGCAACTTTCTCCGTTGCTCCTGCCCAATACCGTCGTCGCTCAATCAACTCAAAAAAGAAAGTGGGTTGAGAAAAAATGGGTTGGGTAAAGGCTTGCAATAGCAAAGCTGGCGATTGATCAGCCTGCCAATCGACGAGGACTTCTTGACTGGCGATCGCCTTCCACTCTGCCTCTGTAAGTTGAAAACCTTGGCGCTGACGAAGTTGCTCATAGTAGCTCAGGGGAACTCGTAAAAATGCTAGCCCTTGTTTGCGAAAGTGGGCGATCGCTTCAACAATTCCCTCTGTCCTGAGTGCTAAATGCTGAATTCCGGCTCCACCGTTAAGGTCTAAAAACTCTTGAATCTGGGAACCTTCGGTAGCAGGTTCATTAATGGGCAGCTTAATGGCTCCATCTGGATGAGTAAGCACCTGGCTGCACAAAGCGGAGCGATCGGTGCGAATAGCAAAAGATTGTTGACGCTGAAACCCAAATACTCGTTCATAGAAGGCGATCGCTGGCTCAAGCTCTCCTTTGGCAACATTGAGAACAACGTGATCAATGCCTGTAATGGCGGTTTCCCCCCTTATCACGGGCATTTCTATCACGGGTATAGGAGAGGAAACTTCCACCAAAGTATGCCGCAGTTTTCCCCAACCAACAATCTGACAAGCTTTAGCGAGATCGAAAGACTGAATAATAGTGGCGTTGGCATCTAAGGCACGAGCGATCGCTGTTGCCATATCCTTGACTTGAAATGCCACATCTACTATTCCAGGCGGATGACACTGTAGATATGTAGCAACAGGGCTTTGTGCAGTTAAAGCTGAAGAGAGCCAAAAGGAAACCGCTCCACTGCTAACCACTTCTGTTTGAGTATGGCGATCGGTTTGACTAGAAAACTGACTAGAAGCAGATTGAAATCCTAAAACCTGGATAAACCAGTCTCGCCAGAACGGGGCATCTTCAACGTAAAAATGGACGTGATCGATGTTCATGAGTGAGGCTGTGGTTCAAAACCTCTCTAATATCACCCATTCTGGAGCTATTCCTGACACTAAGAGTGCCAAACTTTAGGTTGGGCGATCGCTTCAGACCGGTGAGGAGTGGCGATCGTCTGATTCTGGCTTCTAGAAACATAGGTTTCGGCAGGATATAGCTCAATGTGACGAAATAGGGCGATCGGATGGGTCGTTCGCCAGGTAAAAAACTCAACAGCAGCTTGTCCATCTGGCATAATTTTGACTTTAGGAGCCATATCAGTGGGCTGCTGATGTTTCCATTGCCATTCAGCCTGCCCTGGAACTGCATCAATTAACTGATGATGCCCCCAATGACAACGTTGACCCAATTTTCCAAACTCCTCCAGCCCTCGGCGCAAGAGAGAAGCCACTACAAAGGAGACGGCAGAGCGATCGCCCCTAATCGCTTCCATAAAATGACCCAAAGCTCCTTCTGGTTGAGGCGGTTGAGAAGCCTCTTTGCTGGCGATCGCGTTTTCCAACGCAAACGTTGTGCTGAACTGTTTAGGAACTGCCCAGACTGCTCCCAACCCATCATCTTTAAATTGATAGACATATCCCACCAGGCGCATCCCAGGTTTTAAGCTAATACCCGGTAGCTTAACTAGTGCAGCGCCCGGATTAACAGTGCTTACGACCCAACTGCCGTGGCAGTGAAGCTGTTCTGGAGATAGACTGCCAAACGCAAATATGCTGCTCAAGTTATCTACAGACGCAGGCTCGGGCAAATCATCAAAATCATCCAGCATTGCCCAATCTTGAAATTTTTGATCAACATCTGTCAGAGTGATTGTACTTTTAATGTACTGCCGCACCTGCTGAAGCGCTGCCAATGGTAGCTTTTGAATGGACATATAGAGGGCGTAATGCTAGCTGATACTTCTGCTAAAGCATAGTGTTCCCAGATTAGGCGGTGCTAGAGAATCTGACGAATGGAATACAACTCCAATTTGAAGCAGATTCAAAAAACAGAGTCATCGCTGATAAGTGACCCAATATCTCTATGCTCTCTTTCAACTCCGCTGGATAACTCTGCTAATGCCCTCAAATATCCATTACTTTACTTAAAGGATTATATTTAGCATCACTCTTAAGTGATGCCTCAATTTCCTTAAACGGGTCAGTGTAGAGATTAAACCTCTGCAAAATCGCTAGCCAAAAGAACTGAGGCCCCTCTACCAAATAACGTTTCCACAGCCTCCGAGGTTCAGAAAGTAAGCGATAGAGCCATTCCAAGCCCATTTCGCTAACCCACTTGGGAGAACGTTTGATATTGCCAGCCTCAAAATCAAGAGTCGCACCTACTGCCATAAAAATTTTGATCTTTTTGAATCTGCTTTTGTACTTATAGATGAACTTTTCTTGCTTAGGCGCACCAACCCCAACTGCCAAAACATTGGCATCTGATTGATTAATCAGGTCAATGATTCTCAAACACTCTTCCTCGTCTTGCTCAAAACCGAAGGAAGGAGAATGAACATCGACAATGATGGCTCGACCTGTTTTCGCATTAATCAGTCGCTGGGCTTGGGCTGCTACGCCTTCTCGAGCGCCCAGTAGAAAAATCTTGATGTCAGGATTGTGACGATGATGCCAGTAGAATGCGGGGAAAAGATCAGAACCTGATATTTTTTCCTTCAGTGGCACCCCTAGCAGCCTAGACACGTAGAACAAGATTTTGCTATCACAAGTTTTAAAGTCTGCTGAATGATAAGCCTCAAAAAACTCTTGATCTGACTGTAACTTGACAAGATGGTCAACGTTAGGGGTAAAGACGACCCCTCGAGTTAATGCCTCTAGGAGCTCTGCCATTGATACGTCATCAATGACTGCATTTAGTACTTTTACTCTACTCATTCAGAGTACCTCTCCCTTGGAAGCTCTTGACTAAAATTCTCTATAGATAAAAACTCTGGTATTGCTACCTGCTCAGATTTGACTAGTTTGCTAGACCTAATACAACCGCTTTTTGGAATAGAGCAAAAAACAAATTAGGTTCTACCAGACCTTAGTATCAATAATAGCAATTTTACCGATGTGCGCAAATATACTGAGATTGCTCTTAGGTATCTTCTCTTAGGTATCTTCAATGAAGTATCAAAACTGAGTGCTTGAGGTCTTAAGGCATATGCTTACAACGTTGGCATCTTACTTCTGAAAAGGCTAGTGGAATCACTGTAAGTTCATCGAAAAATTATGGCATCTCATAAAGCTTGGCTTTAGATCACGACTCTCCCATACAAGGTCTAAAGATATGACTCTTTTAGAGACTAAAGGAATTTTGAGAAATTGCTTTTTCAAAACTCTATATTTACCAAACCTTCATAAAAACTTTGTATCAATCTATTACTTTTAATATTTTAGGTCTTAGCCTCATAGCTTTATACCGCCCTGGACAGATGACATCTTTGGAGAGAATCTCGCAGAAAAAGGGTACTGAACTTAGCCTGGTTTCATATAAATCAAGAACGACTCTGATATCATAGGAAGTAAGGCTTAGAAAAGTTAAGCTAAGACGTTCGTGCTCCAGCCTATCTACTTTAAAGTTCTGAGGATTTTTGAGTGATTGCTACATCGATGCGTCCATTCAATCGCAAGTGGAGTACAGTTAGTTTTGCTTCCACTCTTCACTTGAGTCCTGTGCTAGAGCTACTCTTGGCAGATGTCCCCGCAAAGTGGCGACCGGATCTGCATCTAGGTTTGCAAGAGGCTTTAGTCAATGCGGCTAAGCATGGCAATAACTTAGATCCGAGTAAGACAGTATTAGTTAAGTTCTTTACGTTAAGTAATCAACGCTGGTGGATCATTGCTGACCAGGGCTCTGGATTTTCTCCGGGTTGTTGCTGCGTCTCTCAGGTGGACTCAAACAGCCAGGAGTTGGCTGACGTTGGTGAGTGTGGTCGAGGGCTTTATATTCTTCACCAGATCTTTGACCAGGTTCTTTGGAACAAACAAGGGACAGAGTTACGTTTATGCAAGGAAATGGGCAACCGAGCCAGGCTGCCTTTAGTGCGTCCGAGACAACTGATACCAAGCTTCTAGCGCTAGACGATGAATTTCTTGCCAGGGAATTTGGGTTTGGCGAGCTAGTTTTGCACAGTCTTCGTATTCTGGCTGCACGTTGAGGATTTTGCCCACGGCAGATTGCCGCGCAACTTTAACTCGAATAATTCCATGGTCGATCGCCACTTCTTGTATTTCTCTTTTCAACACAGTTCGCTGTTGGATAGTGCGGCGGATTCCCAGAGTCGTTGTCTCTTGAAAGACGATCGCCTCACAAGCTTCTACCTGCTGTGGCTGACAAATCACCGATAGCAGAATGCCAGGACGCGATTTCTTCATGCCGATCGCCTGGGTAAACACATCTAACGCGCCTGCCGCCAAGAGTGCCTCAAAGACGTAGCCAATTACTTGAGGGTTAACGTCATCTAGTTGAGTCTCTAGAACTGTGACCGATTCTTGTTGATCTTCATAAGCGGAAGGGTGTTGTTTAAAAGAGTTCACTTGAGCTAGCCTACTTTCGGTTTCACCAATCCAGAGCCGCAAAATGTTAGGAATTTCTAGATCAATGGAGCCTGCGCCTAATCCAACTTGCTGAAGGGTCATTGCTGGAGGTGCGCCAAATTGAACCGCTAAAGTGGTGGCGATCGCTGCTCCAGTAGGAGTGACCATTTCTCGATTAATACCATTGCTGTATAGGGGAATTTGTCGCATTTCCCATAGCTTTAGCACAGCCGGAGCCGGCACAGGTAGCCGACCATGCGCCGCCCGAATCGTGCCGCCGCCAATGGGTAAAGCTGAGCAATAAAGCTGGTCGATACCGAGCCAATCTAGTCCTAAGCAGGTGCCGACAATATCAACAATGGCATCAGTCGCTCCAACCTCATGAAAATGAACTTGGTTGGCAGAGATACCATGTACTGCGCCTTCAGCGATCGCCAAGCGACGAAAAACGTCCAAACTCCAAGTCTCTGCACGCTGGGGCAGGTTAGCAGATTGAATCAACTGCTCAATTTCGGGCAAATGCCGGATTAATGAAGCGGTTTCATGCCTCTGCTCGTGACTCTGCTCCTCTCCATGCTCGTGGTGCGGCTTAGGGTCATGGTGTGGCTCATGCTCGTGGTGTGGCTCAGGATCCTGAAGAGATTTACCTCCTTTCTGCCGCTCCTGCTTCTGCCTATCGTGCTGATGAGACTGCGCAAAGGTAAACTGGGGATCGCTGTTGTCAGACAAAGCTAAGTCTACGTGGACTTTTGTGGCTTGCTGCCCGTTGCGAAGAACCCGTTCTGCCCACAGCTTATATTCTGAGGCAATTCCCAACTGCCCAAGTTTCTCAATGAGATAGGTTAAAGGAACTCCAGCATGAACTAAAGCTCCCAGGCACATATCTCCTGCAATCCCAGTCGGACAGTCTAAATAAGCAACTTTCATACGCCCATTGCCTCACTAAGAGGTATTCAAAAAAAGGTCATCATGGCTACTGTTTACAATCTTCATCCCGATACGCCGCAAAATCGTCAGGTCGAAAAAATTCGGGATGCGTTGCGCAGTGGAGCCGTCATGCTTTACCCAACCGATACAGTGTACGCCATTGGTTGTGATCTCAATGCTAAGTCAGCAGTGGAACGGGTACGGCAAATTAAACAACTTTCCAGCGATAAACCCCTAACGTTTCTCTGTTCTTCGCTGTCTAATATTTCTGAGTATGCGCAGGTTAGCGATTCTGCTTACCGACTCATCAAGCGCCTGATTCCAGGGCCCTATACCTTTGTATTGCCCGCTACCAAGGCGGTACCGCGTTTAGTGATGAATCCAAAACGCAAAACAACGGGCATTCGAGTCCCTGATCATGTCATTTCTCAGGCGTTGCTACAGTCGTTAGGTAATCCTATTATTTCAACGTCGGCAACGACAGCCGCTCAAGCTGAGACGAAGATGTCACAGGCAGAGCTATTTGATCAACTCGACAAAATAGTAGACCTGATTATTGATGATGAACGAACCTCTGTGGGCTACCAAATGTCTACTATTTTGGATTTGACTGAGACAGAACCTCAGGTCGTGCGCCAAGGGCTGGGCTGGGAGGCGATCGCCGATTGGATTGAAGGATAAAGCCCCAAACTCAGGGATGAAGTTAACTTACTTACTTTCCCAGAAGGCAGGTTCCCGATCTCAGCAGAAATTGCAGCATCTTCACGAAAAAACTTTTTTTATGTTTCTTCTCAGTAGCCGGATTAAAAATTGCCCCTTTGGCTGCCCAACATTTTAAAGTTCTCATAAACAAGACAGTTGCCTGGGGAAGCCTTCTCACCAAAGAAAAATCATGATCTCAAGTTGGATTTTGGACATTTGCTTGCAGGTCTTTATTGGCGAATCAGGAAACCACCTAGAAAAGTGACATAGCTCAACCGAGGTTTAACCGCAGTTTCAAAAAAAAGCTTGTAGAAGAATTCATCAAGGCAGAAACAACTCTGCAAGTTTTGAGTTCTAAGGTTTTAAGCCGGGTTAAATGGCAGCACACATTGCCCCAGTCATTAACTCTCTTTTCGCCATGCATCCACCCGTAGGAAAGTTATGAATCTCGATACCAACACCCCCACGCCAAACGGCTCCGTTCATTCGCCTGTTGAGACACCGATCGCCGCTAGTGGTGACACAGTAGTTTCAAAATTAGCACAAGTTTTATTGACCGAATTTCAAACTGATTTGCCCAAGCCTTCTAGCAATGTCTGCTCGGTGATTACTCGGATGGTTGAGGAAGTAGAGCGAATTTGTGAAAAGAGCGATCGCATTCAAAGCTCTGGACAGGTTCAAAACTGGCAATTAACTTTAACGCGTCATAAAGTCCAAAAATGTTTAACTTATTACCGCTTAGGGTCAAAACACGGTCGAATAGAACTTCATAGCCATCTGAGCACGATGGTTTATCGCCACATTGTGCTGAGCCAAGCTCAAATGGGGTTTGGGGCACGTTATACCCTGATCGAAGATTTCTTACAAGGTTTTTATATCGAAGTCCTCAAAGCGTTCCGCCGCGAACATCAGCTTCCGGCAGACTATAGCCCCCGGACTCGCTTAGAACTAGCGGAATATATGGCATTTACTGAGCATTATGCAAAACGGCGTATTACCCTACCCGGTCGCCGCAGCCAGCAGTTGATTGTGTTAAGGGCACAGGGATTTGCTCACCGTCAGCCCCCTGAAACTTCGATGGATTTAGAAATGGCGATGGAATCGGCTAAGGGCGAAGAAGCTGAAATGCAGAGTCGATCGCCTCTGGCGCAGCAGCTTCGTGAGCACCTAGTAGCAGATGTGACTGATCCCTCGGATTCAGTAGTGCGCGATCGGGTCATTCAAGACCTCACTGAGTACCTGGAAGCACAAGGACAAAGTGATTGCGTCGATTATCTTGCCCTTAAGCTTCAAGACCTATCTGCCCCTGAAATTGATGACATTTTGGGGCTCTCTTGTCGGCAACGCGACTACTTGCAACAGCGCTTTAAGTACCATGTTGAAAAATTTGCCCGATCCCATCGCTGGCAGCTTGTTCATCAATGGCTAGGAGCCGACCTCGACCAGAACCTAGGGATGCCTCAGCAACAATGGGAAGCCTTTGTGCAAGAGCTTTCTGGTGATCAACAGCGGCTACTCACGCTCAAAGGGCGGCAAGTAAACGACTCAGACATTGCTAAAATCTTGCACTGCACTCCCAAGCAAGTTCATAAACGCTGGGTGCGGATCTTAGAATTGGCATGGCAAGTTCGCAACAATGCTGATCCCGTAAGTTCTAGTGAGAATTAACAGTCAAAAATATACTTTCATTAACTAGGACAGGAATAATAGCAAGTGTTGCCAGTTCCAACTATGGCAGTTGCTTAGGAAGAAATGAAAGAACAGTAAGTATCGAGGTTATGCTGAGATTTGCTGTTCTTTCTATACTAGTGGGGACATTAAGTGAGCACTTTTATTCAGGCTTATGATTACGCAATTAATCATGCTGATGACTTGTTAACCGCAATGCAAGAACACTTACTTCTGGTGCTTGTACCGATGTTAATAGGTTTGTTGCTAGGGCTGCCTTTAGGACTTTTGAGTGCGCGATCGCGCTTTGCTTCTATAGCTCTAATCAATACCTTTAATGGATTACGAGTTATTCCAAGCTTGGCAATTTTGTTTTTAGCAATCCCCTATTTTGGATTGAGCTTTCAATCGGCAGTTATTGCTCTAACACTATTGGTAATGCCTCCTATTTTGATGAGTACTGACATTGCTTTTCGTTCAATTGATCCAATGATTCGGGAAGCAGCTTATGGGATGGGAATGAGCAACAGACAAGTATTACAGCAAGTTGAAGTGCCTTTAGCGTTGCCAGTAATTTTAACGGGAATTAAAACAGCGGTGGTAGAAGTCATCGCTAGTGCTACGTTGGCAGCATTTATTGGGGCAGGTGGCTTGGGAATATTTATCGTCCGAGGATTTGCGTTGTACGATAATGCAATTCTACTGGTCGGGGCGATTCCTGTGGCGCTACTAGCATTACTTACAGAAATCACTTTAAGCGCACTCCAGAGAATAATTCAGCCTTTTCAAGGCAGTCTTTCTACCCCTCTTGCTGAGTAGTTTTTTTACATCAGTTTTTATTGCCTAATTTTTTATTACTGAGTCTTTTTTGTAACTTACTGATCAATCTAAATCAACATATCCTATAGCGGCAATATATACCGACGACAACAATTGATGATTTAGTAATTGAGAGGTTTCGCAAGAAGTTATTGGTATAGAAGATGATCCATTTGAATGATTATTGATTCTCAATCCATTGTTAACATTAAGGAGATAGAATACGAACAAACTGACCTAGCTCAAGTATTTTCTTCTACCATTTAATGTGGGACTTGTGTCACTATGCTTCCTGCCCAGCGATCGAGCTTGTCTGCGTACTTGAGAGGGTTTAATCTTTCGACTATTGGGTCTAGTTTTCGAGCCTGGATCCGTCATGAAATCGTTGATGACGATCCCTGGGATACAGAAACTTTGCATCCTTTGTCGTCTATATCTTCAGAAAAATCTGTCCTCGAAGAAACCGACCTAGAGGAGACGACCCCGGAGAAGACGACCCCGGAGAAGACGACCTTCTAGCAGGTGTCATCTTTTCCAATACCAGCAACAGCCCATTTAGGGTAAGCGCGAGGATCGTTACGGCGATCGCCCCTGCCCAAATTTTGTCAGCCCGTCCGGCTTGAGCAATTCCTTCAAATAAAAGAGTCCCTAATCCACCTGCTCCAAATTTTGCGCCAATGGTGCCAGTCGCGATCGCCACTACTGCGGCAATTCTAAGACCTGCCAGAAAAATCGGTAGCGCCAGCGGCACTTGAATTTGCCACCAACGCTGCCAGAGGTTCATCCCCATGCCTCGTGCTGCTTCTAGGATGGAAGGTTGAATAGACTGCAACCCAACCACTAAACTGCGGACTAAAATAACTTGGGAATATACCACCATCGCTACAATCACAGAACGGACATTTAACCCAAAAATGGGGATGAGTAAAATGATCAATGCCAGGCTAGGGATTGTGTAGAGAATGCCTAAACTTCCTAGAATGGGCAGATTGAGCCAGCGGTAGCGAATCACTAGCAAGGCTAACGGTAAGGCGATTAAAACAGCGATGGCAAGCGTTAGGATCGTCATGCCAAGATGAGCCAGGAGTAGGCTCCAAACCGTTCCAGGATACTTCAGAATGTAGCTCATCAGAGCATTCTAAAGCAAGGTGCGAAGAGTCGCACGGTAATTCAGCTTAGTAGAGTCATTAAACTCTTCTACACCCTGGTTGAGAATGAGACAATCAACAAAAGATTTTAAGATCTTCAAAAACTAGACAAAGTAATTCAATAATAATTCATTTAAAGCGCTTAATTTAAGACACTAATTGCAACAGGTTCTTGAACAGAACGAAGAACAACGCGATCGCGCCTTTAATGCTTCGGTTAGTCTAGGTAAACCATTGTCCAACCTTGCTTCAGCAATGCCAAAAAAGGTTTTATCAGGCTCCGGGTTCAACATGACGAGACTGGGCGATCGACCCTTTGTCGTTACCTTAGAGAGACACCCCAAAGCGCTGCATTAGAGTTTGAAATTGAAGGACAGGTTTATCAAACGTTACTCCTACCCGATGGCGCTTCCACCACTTGTCCAAAGCAAATTACTGGGGGAACCCCTTCTTTCGAGAGAGCAGTTGGTTGCGTCCGCCTGTCAGTCTCCCAAAGAGCTTGCCCATTGCCCGACAGCGGTTGATTCGTCGGTATGACGAGAGGGGTGAGTGGATAAGCGAAAGTGTAAAAAGGAGCCAGAGCTTATGACTGTCTGATGCTCTAACTCCCCTCGTCTATGGATTCCCCTCGTCTATAGATACAGTGATAAAGCCTACTCTGCCACCATTTCTTTAAACTGCTTCCCTGCTGAGAAGGCAGGAACGGTGGTTGCAGGAATTTGGATAGTTTGTCCGGTTTGGGGGTTGCGTCCATCTCGAGCTGCTCGTTGGCGAGGCTCGAAGGAGCCAAAGCCGACCAATGTCACTTTTTCACCCGCTGCCACAGCTTCCATGATGGAATCAATTGCAGCCGATAAAACTGCATCAGCTTCCTTCTTGGTTACTTCGGCTTTGGAAGCCACTGCATCAACCAATTCACCTTTATTCATACGGTTTGCCCCTTAGGGGTACATGAGAAACGTTTTGAATTGTAGTGTATTCTTTCCAAAATGAACGTCATTTGCAGAGAAAATACCCACTTTTTTATCGAAATTGAAAATATTCCGTTACACAGAACGCACCATCCTACTGAACATACTTTCTAAACTAATGACCCATCTCAAAATTTCTACTAAAAAAGCCGAGTCGCTCAGTGCCACTCGGCTTTATCGAAATGAGTTGATCAAACGTCAGCTTTGCTCAGGTTGCTGAATTGATGCTATACACCCAAAGCAGCCTTCGCAACTTTAGCTGCCAACTCGCCCTTGGCATACTTCGCTGCATAATCTTCTAGCGAAACTTGCTTAATTTTGCTGGCGTTGCCTGCGGTGCCGAACTCTTGATAGCGATCGCTGCACACTTTTTGCATGTACTTAATCGATGGCTTGAGGAAGTGACGGGGGTCAAATTCCTTGGTGTTTTGCGCCAAGGCTTCGCGCACTGCGGCAGTAATGGCTAAGCGGTTATCGGTGTCGATGTTGATCTTGCGCACACCGCTCTTGATGCCCTTTTGAATTTCTTCAACAGGAACGCCGTAGGTTTCTGGAATGGTACCGCCGTATTGGTTGATCAGCGCTAGCAAATCTTCGGGAACGGAGGAGGAACCGTGCATGACCAAGTGGGTGTTGGGCAAGCGATCGTGGATTTCTTGAATGCGGCTGATAGCTAAAATTTCGCCCGTAGGTTTGCGGGTGAACTTGTAGGCTCCGTGACTAGTGCCGATCGCTACTGCCAAGGCATCAACTTGGGTTCTTTCGACAAAGTCAACTGCTTCATCAGGGTCGGTCAACAGCATGGAGTGATCCAACTCACCCTCAAACCCATGACCATCTTCGGCTTCGCCTTTACCCGTTTCGAGAGAACCGAGGCAACCCAGTTCACCTTCAACGCTGACTCCAATAGCATGGGCGACTTTGACGACTTCTAGAGTTGTCGAAACGTTGTAATCGTAGCTTGCAGGAGTTTTAGCGTCTGCTTGTAAGGAGCCATCCATCATGACACTGCTGAAGCCGTTCTTCATAGCAGAGTAGCAAGTGCTAGGCTCGTTGCCATGGTCTTGGTGCATGACTACAGGAATGTGAGGATAGGTTTCGATCGCCGCCAAAATTAGGTGACGGAGGAAGTTTTCACCAGCATAGTTACGAGCGCCCCGTGATGCCTGTAGGATGACCGGGCTATCCGTTTCATGTGCAGCGTACATGATGGATCGAATTTGCTCTAGGTTGTTGACGTTAAATGCAGGGATACCGTAGCCATTCTCGGCGGCATGGTCCAGCAGTAGTCGCATTGGCACTAATGCCATAAGAAATTCCTCCTAATTTGGTGTGATCAACGGGCGCTTTTAAAACACTCAATGCTTACGACAATCTTAAGACAGATTGCCCCTCAGGTGAATCTGATCTTTTTAACCTAATGATTCAACCTAAGGATTCTCAGGCTGAATCTCCCTCGATCTGTAGTAAGTCGTAATGTTAAGTATAAATGCTTAACTGCAAACTTCTGCTAAAAAATGTATCAACGTTTAGCGTAAATTGTGCCCTCAGATCCTTGTTAGAAGATGAGTGCTACCATAGCCTGAGAAGAAAAAAAGGACATAAGTAATAAGGATTGAGCGCTTCATGGTGAATGAAATAACAAAGTCAATATCCTACGCTGGAAGGGATATTAGGCTCACCGTAGGTCTGCTTGCACCGCAAGCAGGCGGTTCTGTGTTGATTGAATCGGGCGAAACGTCAGTACTAGTGACCGCTACAAGAGCTGCTGGACGTGAAGGAATTGATTTTCTACCGCTGCTCGTAGACTATGAAGAACGCCTTTATGCAGCCGGTCGGATTCCGGGTGGTTTTTTGCGGCGCGAAGGTCGTCCGCCGGAGCGAGCAACGCTGATTAGTCGGCTGATCGATCGCCCCATGCGTCCCCTTTTTCCAGGGTGGCTGCGGGATGATATTCAAATTGTTGCAACCACAATGTCAATGGATGAAGCGGTTCCGCCAGATGTACTGGCAGTTACAGGTGCTTCGATCGCCACTTTGCTAGCCGGAATTCCCTTTTATGGACCTATGGCAGCTGTCCGAGTTGGGCTAGTAGGCGATGACTTTATTATTAACCCAACCTATGCCGAAGTTGAATCAGGCGACCTAGATTTGATCGTAGCTGGCTCTCCTGATGGCGTAATCATGATTGAGGCTGGTGCAAACCAACTGCCTGAGCAAGATGTGATTGAAGCGATCGACTTTGGTTATGAAGTCGTGCGTGATTTGATTCAGGCGCAGCGCGACCTGATGGCAGAGTTGGGAATTGAGCTAGTCACTGAAGAGGCTCCCGTTGTTGACCCGACTCTAGAAGATTTTATTACCGCCCGAGCCACAGATGCAGTCAAGCAAATCCTGGCGGAGTTTGAATTAACGAAGCCTGAGCGGGATGAAAAGCTAGATGGGGTCAAGGCGACAATTGTGGATGCGATCGCCGAGTTATCTGAAGAAGATGCGATTCGGGTCGCGGCTAGTAGCAATCCTAAAGCATTAGGCAACACGTTTAAGAGCGTCACCAAAAAGCTGATGCGCAAGCAAATTGTGGACGACAATGTGCGGGTTGATGGACGCAAACTTGATCAAGTTCGTCCTATTTCTTGCCGTACTCAGGTTTTGCCGCAGCGGGTTCATGGCAGTGGACTGTTTAATCGGGGGCTGACCCAAGTCTTGTCGATCGCCACTCTGGGTACTCCTGGCGATGCCCAAGACATGGATGATCTGCATCCTGATGAGCATAAGCGCTATATGCACCACTACAACTTCCCGCCATACTCAGTTGGAGAAACTCGCCCCATGCGATCGCCTGGTCGGCGCGAAGTGGGTCACGGTGCTCTAGCAGAACGCGCTTTAGTTCCCGTCCTTCCTCCTAGAGAAGCATTCCCTTACGTTCTCCGCGTTGTTTCCGAGGTTCTTTCCTCCAACGGGTCTACCTCAATGGGTTCAGTGTGTGGCTCTACTTTGGCACTGATGGATGCAGGTGTTCCTATCACTAAGCCCGTTAGCGGTGCAGCCATGGGCTTGATTAAAGAAGGCGAAGAAGTCCGAATTTTGACCGATATTCAGGGCATTGAAGACTTCTTGGGCGACATGGACTTTAAGGTGGCTGGAACCGAAACAGGCATCACTGCCTTGCAAATGGATATGAAAATCTCTGGCTTGCCCCTAGAGACGATCGCGGCTGCCATCACTCAAGCTAAGCCTGCCCGAATGCACATTTTAGAGAAAATGCTAGAAGCGATCGACAAGCCCCGTGAAGAACTGTCGCCCTGGGCACCTCGACTCCTGACCATCAAAATTGATCCTGAGTTTATTGGCATGGTGATTGGGCCTGGCGGTAAGAATATTAAGGGCATCACCGAGCAAACTGGAGCCAAGATCGACATTCAAGACGATGGCACCGTGACGATTTCGGCAGTGGATGGGAGCAAGGCAAAACAAGCGCGCGCCATTATTGAAGGCATGACTCGTAAGCTGAGTGCAGGCGATGTCTATGTGGGTCGTGTGGTGCGGATTATTCCGATTGGCGCATTCGTAGAATTCCTGCCTAATAAAGAAGGCATGATTCATATCTCTCAGCTTGCCGATTACCGCGTGGGTAAAGTGGAAGATGAGGTGGGAATTGGCGATGAGGTGATCGTCAAAATCCGTGAAATTGATGGTCGGGGGCGAGTGAACTTGACCCGATTGGGAATTCATCCTGATGAGGCAACTGCGGCTAGAGAGGCTGCTGCTGTCTAGAACAGAAAGTTTAAGCAGAAAGTCTACCGCCGATCGCATTATTCCAACGCCCGATACATAATCACGGCATCTGCCTTCTTTCCGTCGATGAAGTTAACGGCGTTGGGAATAGTTCCAACAATCGAAAAATCTAGGGATTTCCAAAGGTTAAGGGAGGGAGTATTGGTCGAGAAAATGACATTGAACATGACGGCGGTATAGCCTTTAGCACGGGCGATCGCCAGCATCGTTTCTCCCATATATCGTCCAATCCCCAGCCCTCGCGCTGAAGGTTGTACAATAAATCCAGCATTGCAGATATGGCTGCATCGTCCGGGGAAGTTAGGTCTAAGATAGAACGCTCCCCAAATCTTCTCTCTCAAGTTTGTTCTTCCTGCCGAATCGTCCACTAACCTGACGACAAATGTATCTTGACTCATCCAGTAAGCTGCAAACTCCTCTTCACTCAATGGCTGCGCTTGCGGATAGGTTTGTCCTTCAATGATGACTATGTTAAGCAATGCTCTAACATCTTCTTTTTCATCCCCACTCATTTCGTCGAGCTCAATTCGAGTGCCGTCTTTAAGAGTTGTCTGAATCGGTAATTGCATTGTCTCGTCTTCCTGAATCTCACCGTTGTTCTCTAATCTCAGACCGCTCTAAGGATTTAGACCCAGCATGGCAATTCTACACGGCAGTTGGATTTCCCAATCTCAGGCTTCCGAAGCTGCGGAGCATTTCTTTGTTTGGGGAGAAACCTGGCGCAGAATTGACCCCATCGAGATCCCGATCGCATCTTCCAGTATTCCTCATCCCTTTGCAATGGCTGAGGAGGAATTGCGGGAGTTACTGCGATCGCTCCACGCCGCTCAATCTCTCACCTGGGATGTTGCCGAGTTTCCGCTGCAAGAATTAGTCGCCGCCGGACAACCTGGCACTCGTAAACGGAAGACAGCACCCCTCGCTTCTGCGGAGGCTTCTAGGCGATGGCAGGCGATCGGGTTTACGGTTCCCACTCAACGGTTTGAGAATACTGCTCTTCCTCAGCATTCTGCCTCCAGCGAAGAAGATGCTCATCTTTCTTTAGATCTGTTCTCATGGCAAGTTCAGGGGATACGGCTAACGGCGATCGAAGCATTGCAGTTTCTCCAATCTCTTCCCTTAAGCTCGGTTTTAGATGATGAGAATTCTTGGCTAGGCGATGACTTGCGGTTCTGGTCACACATTGCGCGATGGCAGTTAGATTTGTCGGCACGCGCCAAGTTTTTGCCAATTTTAGAAAACGGGGTTGTGCGGTGGCAAGTGTTGTTAGATAGCGCGATCGATCAGGCACATTTTGATCGATTTTGTCGGCAGATGCCAGGAGCTTGTCGGGCGTATGGAACGACTGCGGATCATGATTCAGAACTTGATGTCTCGATCGCGCCGTCGCAAGGGTTAATTTTTGATTTTTTGAACAGCACGATCGCGGCACAAGTTCGGGCGATCGCTGTCCAAACGCCAGTGCCAAGCGCGATCCCCAAAGATTTGCCCCTACGCGAATGGCTGCAAGCGTTAGGACAAAAATCAATGGAGGAAAAAAGTGAGCGCCTAGAGTCTGCTCTAGCTCAATGGATTGAGCCACTTCAGCAGCATCTCACCCCACAACTTGCCTCTTTCCGCACCTGTTTTTATCTGAATCCGCCTGCACCCGGACAGAGCGAATGGATGTTGGAATACTTTTTACAGGCGATCGATGATCCAGAATTTTTAGTTGGCGCTCGCACAGTTTGGAATAACCCCGTTGATCACCTTAAGTACATGGGGCGATCGATCGAACAACCTCAAGAAAGCTTGCTGGCAGGTCTGGGGTTAGCTTCTCGTCTGTATCCGTTGATAGAACCTAGTTTGCATGTGCCGCAGCCCCAGGCTTGTCGGCTGAACCCGATGCAGGTTTACGAGTTCCTTAAGTCAATGGCTTGGCGGTTGCAAGACAGTGGATTTGGCGTAGTTTTGCCGCCCAGTTTGTCTAATCAGCAGGGCTGGGCAAACCGTTTGGGGCTAAGAGTTCAGGCAGAAACCCCAACTCTCAAGAAAAATCAGCGCTTGGGCTTGCAGAGCTTGCTGAATTTTAAGTGGGAACTGACCATCGGCGGACAGCGCTTATCGAAAGCAGAGTTCGATCGCTTGGTCGATTTGAATTCGCCCCTCGTTGAGATCAACGGCGAGTGGGTAGAGCTACGGCAGCAAGATGTTAAAGCAGCACAGACTTTCTTTGAGAGCCGCAAAGATCAGATGGCGCTTTCTTTGGAAGATGCCCTGCGGATTAGTACGGGCGATACGCAAATGGTCGAAAAGCTCCCAGTAGTAGGCTTTGAGGCAAACGGTGCCCTGCAAGAACTGATTAATGCGCTGACTTCAGGCAATCAAAATGTAGAGGCGATCGCCATTCCTGATACCTTTCAAGGGGAGTTGCGTCCATACCAAGTGCGAGGTGCATCCTGGCTGGCGTTTCTAGAGCGCTGGGGCTTGGGCGCTTGCTTAGCAGACGATATGGGATTGGGCAAAACAATTCAACTGATTACCCTAATGCTACACCTAAAGGCTGAAGCGGTCTTAGAGCATCCGACGCTATTGGTTTGTCCCACTTCTGTGCTCGGCAATTGGGAGCGAGAACTGAAAAAGTTTGCGCCTAGCCTAAAAGTGATGCTGCACCATGGCGATCGTCGTCCTCAGGGCAAAGCGTTTGCCAAAGTCGTCAAGGGTCAAGATTTAATTATTACCAGTTACTCCCTGGTTCATCGAGATACGAAAGACCTGCAAACTGTCAAATGGCAAGGCATTGTGCTGGATGAAGCACAGAACATCAAAAACTCAGAAGCCAAGCAATCCCAAGCCGTCCGCCAACTCGAAACCCAGTTCAGGATTGCTTTAACGGGCACCCCCGTTGAAAACCGCCTGTCCGAACTCTGGTCAATTCTCGATTTCCTAAACCCTGGCTACTTAGGACCGCGCAACTTCTTCCAGCGGCGGTTTGCTATTCCCATTGAGCGCTACGGCGATACGGCTTCATTACAGACCTTACGCGGACTCGTTCAGCCCTTTATCCTCCGTCGTCTTAAAACCGATCGCTCCATCATTCAAGACTTGCCTGATAAGCAAGAAATGACGGTATTCTGCGGTTTGACGGCAGAGCAGGCGGCTTTATATCAGAAATTAGTCGATCAATCTTTGGTCGATATTGAATCAGCAGAGGGAATCCAGCGCCATGGGTTAATTTTGGCGTTGCTAGTGCGATTGAAGCAAGTTTGCAATCATCCAGGTTTACTGAAAGGCGGTTCCCCCAAAGGTGAATTGGGAGACACAGCGCTTCAGGTGCATTCAGGAAAGTTGCAGCGTTTGGAAGAAATGCTTGAAGAAGTTCTCGCAGAGGGCGATCGCTGTCTGATTTTTACGCAGTTTGCCGAATGGGGAAAATTGCTTCAGGCTCATCTGCATCAACGCTTCAACCGAGAAGTGCTGTATCTCTATGGCAGCACTTCTAAAAAGCAGCGCGAAGAAATGGTCGATCGCTTTCAAAACGATCCCCAGGCGCCCCGCATCTTTATTCTTTCCCTTAAAGCGGGTGGTGTGGGCTTAAACCTGACTCGTGCCAACCATGTCTTCCACTTCGATCGCTGGTGGAACCCGGCAGTCGAAAATCAAGCCACCGATCGCGTCTTCCGAATTGGACAAACCCGCAACGTGCAGGTGCATAAGTTTGTTTGCACTGGCACCTTAGAGGAGCGCATTCACGAACTGATTGAAAGCAAAAAGGCGCTGTCTGAACAAGTAGTTGGCGCAGGCGAAAGCTGGTTGACGGAATTGGGAACCGATCAGCTACGGAGCTTGCTACTGCTCGATCGCACGGCAGTGATTGAAGATTAGGCAACTAATTTGGTGCAGACCGCTCAAAGCTATCTCAAGCCTGGTATTTTTTAGTATCCTGCTGTCGCACCCATTGGCGAAAGTTGATTTCTGCAGCTACTTCGTCGAGTAAAGCTGTTTCTAAAAACTGGTAGAGATCAGTTTTCTCCGTAATGGGAAATATGGGTGAGCGATCGCACTCGACATATCTCCCATCTTGCAGCTTCAGGATATTCCATAGATGACCATTAAACCGCCAAAACTCTTGCACGCCCATCATGGCATAGAGCGTGTTTTTATTGAGATCCGTATTAGTAATATCGACTTCTACGACTAAATCGGGCGCTGGGTCAACATTCAAGTTAATTTCATGATCAGCCACTAAAGAGCAGTTTTGGATGTAGTAACCATTATCTGGCTCTGCACTTTTGAGTAAATCTTCTCGCTCTAATGTGGTCGATCCCATTGTCTTGATTTTCATTCCCATCTCAACCACAAGAATCAAGATAAACCGCTCAATCAATCTTGCAAAGCGCTCATGTCCTTCCAAGGGCATGGTAATTTCTAGCACTCCATTATCGTAGGTAAAACGGGCATGAGTGCGCTCAGTTAGCAAACATTTAACCTGTCGAAAGGAGTGCCAGTCGAGATCTCGAAAAGTCAAACGCTTTTCACCGATGAGTTTGGGAGGAGGGCTGAACAGCATCAAAATTACCGCTCTTTACTTGGAGCTTATTTTAGCTTGTAACTAGCAGCTTGTCGTTTAACCGTTTTTCAGCCCCCCATTCCTGGAATTAATCCAGAACTTAATCGCTTTAACGCCCGATTCGCCACATCGGCGTAGCGCAATTCGCCACACAGCACTTTAGCCATTTTCTCAGAGGCAGAAGGACGTTTGATTCCTACCTTGTACGCTACGCCAGGAACCCGATAGAACACGCTTGCGAGCCGTTGCGCCCACGCCATATCCTCACCCCATTCGGTGTTGATAATGTTGGTGTATTCCTCTAGAGCGTTGGCGTTCCCCGCGATCGCCCCATCAATTGCCTCTGCCGCTTTAACTCCTGTAAAAATTGAAGGACGAATTCCCTCAGCAGTCATCGGATCAACCACACAGGCAGATTCTCCGACCAGCAGCGCGTTCTGAGTATGCAGCTTTTGGTTCCCATCCCATAAACAGATAGGATGCCCGTACTGTTTGGTCGTTTTCATATCGATGCCAAATAAGGTGGCGTATTCTGCCAAAATGGCTTTGAAGTCTTGCTTTTGGTCGCCCCCCCGGAAGGTGCCGATGCCAATCGAGTAACCATCAGCTTTAGGAAAATTCCAAATATAGCCATTTTTGACCATCCCAAACTCAAAGTGAACGGCTTGAGTCCCGGTAATTTGTGCCGAAGCTTCAGCTTCCAGCGCCCCGGCAAGACGGCGTTTGCGGTCTTTAAACCCTAGCCAATTTGCCATCATGCCTTTAGCGCCATCGGCAGCCACAAGGTAGCGACCTTCAACGGCACCATCAGCGGTATTAACTAGCCAGCGATCGCCCTGCCACTGAATCCCCTTAACTTCGGTGCTGTCTCTTAGCTCTGCGCCTTGCTCCTGAGATTTTTGCACCAGAAAATGATCAAAATGATCGCGCCGCACCAGCCAAATCGGTTCCGTATTTTCCAGGTTGGCATCGACCGGATCGCCCATTTTCCAGGTAAAACGAAGGGACGAGACTTTGAGAGAAATGACGGGCGAGAAATCAAAGTCAAACCATTGGGCGACTTGAGGCGAAACACCGCCGCCGCAGGGCTTGTAGCGAGGTAAAGACTCTTTTTCTAGAATGAGGACAGAGCGTCCTTTTTTTGCTAGATGGTAGGCGGCAGAACCGCCTGCTGGCCCCGCGCCCACAATAATGCAGTCGTACATTCAGCTTCACTCCTAAGTGCGCCAAGTTTACTCGGTTTTTTGCAACTGCCCTCTTCCTACGGAAAAGGGCGGTTCCAACCGGAAAGTTTTCAAAAGGATTAAGTACCCTTCACATTTAAAGCGTCATAATGTCCTTCTCTTTTTCACCTAAGACTTGGTCAACCTTGCTAACATACTTATCGGTCAATTTTTGGATGCCGTCTTGCAAATCACGGGATTCATCTTCAGGCAAGTCGCCCGCTTTTTCTTGTTTCCTGACTGCATCAACGGCATCTCGGCGGATGTTGCGGATGGAAACTTTGCCCTCTTCGGCAAATTTGGCGGCAACTTTGACCAGTTCTTTACGCCGATCGCTCGTTAAAGGCGGAATATTGAGCCGAATGGTAGAACCATCGTTGTTGGGCGTTAAACCAATGTCAGACAGAGAAATCGCTTTTTCGATGAGTGCCATCGCGCTGCGATCGTAGGGCTGAATGGTAATGGTACTAGAGTCAGGGGTGTTGATGCCCGCAAGCGACTTCAGCGGGGTTGGAGTGCCGTAATATTCTACAGAGATGCGATCGAGGATGGCGGCATTAGCGCGCCCAGTACGAATCGTATTGAAGGAGCGTTGAGTAGACTCAACTGCCTTCTGCATATGGCTTTCAACTTCAGATAATTTCACAAGACTCTCCCACGAACGTTCCAATTGATTCCCCTAGCAAAGCTCGACGCACATTTCCTGGAACAGAGAGGTCGAACACAATAATAGGGATATGATTATCTTTACACAGAGAGATCGCCGCTGTATCCATCACTCGCAAATCTTGGGTGATGGCATGATTAAAGGTCAAGCTTTTATAGCGTTTAGCATTAGGGTTGACCTTCGGGTCTGAGTCATAGACCCCATCAACCTTAGTGGCTTTGAAAACTACCTCAGCATTAATTTCTGCCGCTCTGAGGGCTGCGGTAGTGTCGGTTGTGAAGAAGGGATTGCCTGAGCCTGCACCAAAAACGACGACTCGACCTTTTTCCAGGTGACGGATGGCGCGACGGCGAATGTAAGGTTCTGCGACTTCTTTCATTTCGATCGCAGACATTACGCGGGTGGGAACGCCATCGCGCTCTAGAGCATCTTGAATCGTCATGGCGTTCATGACGGTCGCGATCATGCCAATATAGTCTGCGGTTGCCCGATCCATCCCAGCGGCTGCGCCTTTGACCCCTCTAAAAATATTGCCTCCCCCAACTACAATCGCAATTTCTACGCCCTGTTTTGCAATGTCTTTCACTTCTTGGGAAATGCCTTGAACAATGATAGGGTCGATTCCGTAGGCGAGATCGCCCATCAATGCTTCACCGCTTAGTTTCAGCAAGATCCGCTGGTAAGTTAAGCCCATGTAGTGTTGGTTCTTCTAGCTCTAGAGTTCTCATTCAACTAAAAGATAACAGCAGAAAGATATTTTGCAAAACTGTGGGGCTTTATACGCCCGTTTTTGTAACGTGAACTTGATTAGTGAGTTGCTACCTCTTACTGAAACTACTTGCGCCATTTAACAGAGCAACCGATCGCACTCGTTGCTGAATTTACAATGGTTTGATTAGACAGGAGTTGGGCGATCGCATCCCTGGCGTAATTGACTTTAACTGCGCCTGGATTTTGCGGATTGTCATCCACTGCACCGTTGTAGCAAATAATACCAGAGCGATTGATAATGAATATTTCGGGAGTGCGTTCGGCGGCAAAACTCTGGGCGACATCTTGCGTAACATCTCGCAAATAAGGAAAGTTAAGACTTTTTTCTTGAGCGAAAGTTTTCATCTTTTCAAAACTATCAGCGGGGTATTGCTGCTCGTCGTTGGCATTGATACCAATTAGGGTGAAGCCCTGGCTTTGGAAGTCAGTTTGAATTTGCTTGAGCCGATCGACATACAGATGAACGTAAGGGCAGTGGTTGCACATCATGACTACCCCCACCGCCTGGAATTTCTCCAGGTATCGAGCCAAGTGGTGTACGGTATCATCAATTCCAGGGATCTCGAAATCTGGCGCGTAGTGACCAATTTTTTCCATCATTGCCTCTTGCTCTTGAGTAGATGACCAAAATCCAACCGCCATACTAGCCTAAGCCGCGTGTATTCTGCTAAAACCCATTCTGTTAACAGCCTCTTGCTCACCTTTATAGCTTCTAAGCACAAGTTCAATGCAAGTTCCTATTCGTAAAGACCTGGTGCTACTTGGCGGTGGTCATAGCCATGCGATCGCGCTCAAACAATTTGGTATGAATCCTGTTGCGGGTGTGCAACTGACGCTGATTACAGATGTGTCGCACACGCCCTACTCTGGAATGTTACCGGGGTACGTTGCCGGACTGTATGACTTTGATGCTTGCCATATTGATCTGCGTCCATTGACCCAGTTTGCACAGGTGCGAATGATTGTGGATCAGGCAATAGGATTTAATGACGTGACCCATGAGGTGCTGTTGCAAGACCATCCGCCGATCGCCTTTGACTTACTTTCGATTGACATTGGCAGCAATCCGGCAGCAATAACAGTTCCAGGTGCGGCAGAATATGCGATCGCCGTCAAGCCAATTTCGCAGTTTTTAACGCGCTGGGATCAGCTAGTGGCGGAGACGACTCAAAATCCTGAACGGTCAATTAAGGTAGCGATCGTAGGCGGTGGAGCCGGAGGCGTAGAGTTAGCGTTTAATATCCAGGCACGGCTCCTGAGGATTTTAAGTCAAGCGGGACAGCCAACCTCTCACCTGGAATTGCATTTGTTTCATCGGGGCGATCGCCTTTTGCCAGAACGTCATCTGGGGGTGAGTCGTCAAGTTCAAAAGCTGCTGGCACAGCGGGGCGTTCACATTCATTTGCAGCAATCGGTTACAGAGATCAAGGCAGCATCGGTTCACTGTGAGTCGGGGTTGACAGTGGCGTGCGATCGCATTTTCTGGGTGACCCAAGCGGCGGCGGCTCCCTGGCTGAAAGCGTCTGGATTAGCCACAGATGAGCGGGGCTTTATTTTAGTGAACGATCAGCTTCAGTCAATTTCTCATCCGCAAATCTTCGCGGCGGGGGATGTGGCGACGATGGTTCACCAGGCTCGACCCAAGGCTGGGGTGTTTGCCGTGCGACAGGGCAAACCTTTGGCAGAAAACTTACGGCGCGCTGTGCAGATACCGCAAGGGTCGCTTTTATCCCAGCCGTTGAAGTCTTTTGTGCCGCAGAAGGACTTTTTGATTTTACTCGGAACGGGCGATCGTCGGGCGTTGGCATCTTGGGGTGCAGTGCGGCTACCGCTTCATCCGTGGCTTTGGCGCTGGAAAGATGGCATCGACCAAAAGTTTATGGATCAGTTTCGGAATTTGACGATGGAAAGCCGGGAGAATCAGCCATCGGTAGAGATGCCAATGCACTGTGCTGGCTGTGCCTCTAAGGTGGGTGGGGCAGTGCTGGGGAAGGTGTTGGCGCGGCTTGGATCAGGGCGGGTTGAGCGGGATGATGTGTTAGTGGGGTTAGCGCCAACAGATGATGCAGCAGTGGTGACGGTTCCGCTAGGAAAGGTGATGGTGCAGACGGTTGATCATTTTCGGGCGTTGGTTAATGATCCGTTTTTATTTGGGCAGATTTGCGCCAATCATTGTCTGAGCGATTTGTTTGCAATGGGGGCAATGCCGCAGAGTGCCTTAGCGATCGCCACTCTCCCGTATGCCTCAGAACTGAAACAAGAGGAAATGCTCTACCAGCTTTTATCAGGCACCCTTAAAGTCCTCAATCAATCTCAGGCAATGCTAATAGGTGGGCACACCACAGAAGGAGCAGAGCTTTCTTTAGGTCTGTCGTGCAATGGTTTAGCTGATCCTGAAAAAATTTGGCGTAAAAGCGACATGAAGCCGGGACAGGTTTTAATTTTAACGAAGGCGCTAGGGACAGGCACTCTGTTTGCGGCGGATATGCGACTGCAAGCCAAAGGACGATGGATTGAGGCGGCGATCGCATCTATGCTACTTTCCAACCAAGGTGCAGCAGAGTGTTTGCGAACCCATGGTGTTACGGCTTGTACGGACGTAACAGGGTTTGGGCTATTAGGACATTTGGTAGAAATGGTACGGGCTTCTAACGTGGCAGTAGAGCTACAGATTGACGCGATCGCCGTATTGCCAGGTGCCTACGAAACTATTCAAAAAGGAATTCTCAGTTCTCTCCATCCACAAAACTTACAAGTTGCTTCATGCATTCACAATCTCGGTCAGATTGAATGTCATCCGCTGTATCCGCTGCTGTTCGATCCGCAAACATCGGGCGGACTATTAGCAACAGTTCCAGCAGAACAAGCGATCGTTTGTCTCAAGGCTCTACACTCAGCCGGATATACAGAAAGCCGAGTAGTCGGAAAAGTCATTCCGCTGTCGGATTTTCCACCTGTAACCTTTACGCTAAGCTGATGTGCTGCTGAAGCATCGATTGATTCTTTCCTTTGCCTGTGTCTATTTTTCAGAGCCTGAGCACGGTGCCTAGAACATCAGTTGTCCCTTCTCAAACCTCATTAATTAACTGGTAGATGTACAAATTTGTACCGGGTCTACGAACATTTTTAAACCCAGAAAAAGGCAGGTAAAAAGCATCTTGTTGATCAAAACGGTTCTGGGGATCATCAATTTCCATTGCCTCAAACGATCGCTTGAGAACATAGGATTTTTGAATAGTTTCAGCAATGCTTGCCTCTAAACGCTCTTCTGAATCAACAGCATTTTCTTGCACAATGATAAAATCAGGCAGTCTGTTCTGAGGCTCTTGGGCAAAGTAAAACCCATTTTCATTGAAATCATAATCCCATTGGAGATAGTACTCTACTTCATCATTCTGTATCGACTGAAGCTGAGCTATTAAAGATTTTGAACCATTGATTTGAGGTGATTTTAATTGTTCAATGACCTGCCTAAGCGATCGATCTGGCATGACTTGACCATAGATAAGACCCGTTTGATAAATTGAGCTATTCTGAGACGCATTTTGACGCAACCATTCAGCCGCCTCGACCCGATTATCTAAAGTGGCGAACAGGCGATCGGATTGGGCGACCGCCTGAGCCGACTGAAAAATGATCAGAGTGGTCAATAAGAGGGCTAAAGATTTCTCTGGCGATCGCATGGGTAACTGCTTGAGTAACTGCCATTTAGACAACTGTTCAATTAGCATCGTCACAAAAATTGCAGCCGTCATACAAGCAAAGGGTACAACCGGAACCATGTACCGCGATGGTACGACAAAGCTACTTCCCACCAGGAGATAATAGGTCGCTGGAAACGATAATAAAATGGTTGCCCGGATGATATTGAGCTTGAACGCTGCAATGATGCCCAGCAGTGCGGCAACAAACAAACACCAGCCTAAGCCCAGCGGCAATGTAAACTGAAAGTGATATCCTAATCCTGTTCCTAAGTAACGATCAGGGGTGCTTTGGGTAGCAGAGTGAATCACGCTGGAAAACTCTGCCACAAAAACTTTAGGATCGAGCAGTGCGAACGGAGTGCCAACAAAAAAAGCAGCTAAGAACCCCCCGAAAAAGGTAAAAAGATGAGGCTCTAGTAAGGCGGCAAAGAACTGAAAAGCCTTTACTAAAACAGATAACGTTAGAGACGATCCTCCCAGAATACTCAGTATTTTTTGAAGAGCAGGTAAGCGTTCAGGGTTCTCAAGGTTGCCATCAACAGTGAGGTATTGGGTAACGAAGTCGGGTGTTAGAGCGATCGCTCCCGTCAATAAAATTACCCCTACTAGAACCAGTCCTACCTGGGTAGAACGAACTAAACTACGATTATCAACGATCTTGCTTTTCCAGCCTTTCTGCTCTTGAATGACCTTCAGCGAATGCGCGATTAGTAAGGTTCCAATTAAGGGCAATGACGTATATTTTGTAGAGAAAGCAAGCCCTGAGAAAATGCCAGCATACAGATAGGTTTGAAAGGCAGCTTTAGCCGATTGATCGGTTTCAGAGATCTGAAGAATGAACAAAACCGCAGTGACTATCAGGAAAGTTTGGACAACATCTGTAACACCAAAGTGAGAGTTGCGGACATGAAGATATGTCAGGCTGAGGAATAATGATGCGATCGCTGCTGCTTGTCGATCAACCAACTTTTGAATCATTAAATAAACGACTGCGATCGTCATCACACCAAAGCTTAAAGACAAACATCGGTTAATCAAATAAAGATGACTGGGATCATAAATAAATTCACGAATTAAATCGTCAGTAGATACATAGCTGCCAAACAGATGACCTATGCCATAATACGCTCCATAAACCCCAAACAACAAATACATGTATAACGTGGGATAAATGAAAAAGTGAGGATTAAGATCACCAGAGAAAAACCCAAGCGATCGCGAAATGAGTGCGGTTTCGTCGGGGCGACATTCGGTATGAGGTAGCCCAAAGTTGAGTCCCCAGACCCGAACGATCACTCCAATCAGAAGAATCGTAGGCAAAACCCAGCCTGTTTCTTTAACTTTATCCATCTTCGCTATCACCATAGCTTTTTATAAATTACCCAGAACTGATCAGTTGCAGGATAAGGAATGGCAACCCGATTTGGAACAAAGGCTAGGAGTAGCAGCGCTAACTTAGCTAATAAGGAACCCTTTTTTTGTCGAAGTGAAAATTTAGCATGGGCGGCATTGATCCATTTGCGGGGTTTACCCCGTACCACTTCTTGAAACCCATATTGTGCCGCTAGCCGTTTCAAATCCTTGGGTGAAAACCAATGTAAGGTGCTGGGTGGATGATAGACCTGCCAATTTTCTCCTAAAAGCCGTGCTTTGAGGCTATCCCGGTTGCCTGTTTCAATGAGCCAGAACCCTTTAGATTGGGTGGCTTCGGCAGCAATGCGAAACGCTTCTTGAACATTGGTAAAATGAGCGATGACTTGGATAAAAGTAATCAGGTCGTATTTTTCGGTCGTCCGAAATTCTTCCATCGTGTCTTGCACCACACGCAGCCCAGATTTCTTAGCCTGCTCTGCCATATCAGCATTAGGTTCAATGCCACTGCCTTTCCAGTCGCGATCGATAAATCCTTGTAAAATAAATCCCGCCGCTGCCCCTACGTCTAAAATCCGTCCAGGTCTTTTAAAGTATCGACTCATCAGTTGAGCGTAGTGCTGTCCCTTGAGCTTGAGAAACCTTGCCTCACCCAGATAATCGGCATAGTCCTCTTCTTTTCCTGGCAAGTGAGGCTCATCGATAGGCTTTGGTCGAGGCTCCATCTCAACAAATTGATGGGCGCAAACTTGGCAACGTCGGATCGTGTAATGATTAATAGCTAGGAAGTTTCGAGTGGTGCTATTGCAAACTGGGCAAGTTTTTATAGCCCGATCGGGAGTCACTGTCATGATTTTATGAAGGTGAAAAAGCTGAATGAATTAATAGGCTGATACTAAGCTGATACTAAGGACGGAACCAAGGGCTGAGGAGTTAGCAACTGTAGCATTTTGCGTTGGGTGCGCCAATAAACGTCTTCCATGAGGCTATGGCAAAATTCTCCATTGCGCCCAATGGTGTGCAGTCCTTCTACACCAGTAGAATGTTCGAGATGCTGTCGAGTTTGCTCGTACTGATTGAGAAAGACAGGATAGGCAATGGGAGTCCGCAGCACGCGACAGCCTTGGTATCTCTGTGCTGCACTAGGAATAATAGGCTTGAGATGTTCGAGACAGAGCTTGCCGAGGCTGTCATCATCCATTCGCCAAATTTCATCGCCCACTTCACAGCCAATATCAACTGTAATTAAAGTCTTACCAGAGGGTGCAAGCCAGGGCATGGATAGGGCAGTTTCGGTGAGTCGGAAAAATGGAAACGCTGATTCAGGTGTCCAAAGGACAGTGTCTTTGAGTAGACCTCGACCTTCAAAGCGCATGTTGACAAAGCTCATAGGGCGATAGCGAAACTTTGAAAGCGGCTGAAGAGCATCGGTGCCCTTAACCATTTTTGCTAGAAGGTGGCAAGGGGCAGTGCTAATTACGGCTGAAACCGCTTGCTCTCTACCATTGACGCGGATAGATTGAACGCGCGCGGCTCCGCCGTTACCGCAAGGGTCGCCCTCCACATTAATTTCTTCCACAGGCGACTCTAGACGAATGGCATCTTCTAGCCCAGTTGCCAACCGCTGACAAAGCAACCCCACGCCCCCCTCAGGATAAACGTGCCACACGTGGGAATTTTCTGAAACTTCGTGGCTATAGCCACAGGCAACGGCTCGACCAGTTAGATAGCTAGCTGTTTTAAGCTTTAAAGTTTGACCAATGGTGTTTTGCAGTTTGCTGCCTACTGACGCGGAAAGTTCTGAGGCAGATACACCCGACCAAGCCTCTAAGAGTGGAATAGCAACCTCGTTGGCTAGGGTTTTACCGTAGTTAGCACGGAACCACTCTGCTGCTGAGCTATTCATTCGCTCTACGTTCGTAGGCAAGACCTTACTGGCAAGTCCACTGGCAAAGTAACGAGGATTTTGCAGCAGTCCAAAGGGGTAGCTATAGGTTTTACCGCCCACAAGAACGCTTTCACCATGGTATTTAACATCACGGCACTGTGCGCCAATACCGATCGCTGCTGCCAGTCGATTAGTAATGAAGTGTGCGCCAAAGTCATAGGTAAATCCATCGGTGTCATGAAAGCTAGAAGCGAGTCCAGCAATTTTTTTACCAGCTTCGTATAGGATAAAAGGAACCTGGTGTCGTCTTAAAAAAGCTGCTGCAGTTAATCCGGCTGAACCGCCACCAATAATGGCGATCGGTTTCTGTTTAGAATAAGAATTTTGAGTAGGGTAGGACATAGAAAGCACTGATGAATGGTTGCAACCTGAAGAATCATTTTAGGGTTAAATAAGTTTAGAATTAACGTTAATGCGATCGCTTTAGGACGGCTCTCATTAACGCCCCTCGTCCCATCCATTGTTGCACTTGATCGAATAGGGTAAACACGCCTAATGACAGGGTTGAACTGAGGCTGAACTGGTTAATCAGCCACTGGGGCGCTTGGCGATCGACCAGGGCATTGCGGATGGAGTAGACCCAGTTGACGGGGCTGATAATCGTTGTTAATGTCTCAATTTCTAAACCTGTTTTTTGGGCGATCGCCGCCATCGTTGCCGAGTTAAACAAATTCCAATGGCGAGGAAAGTGATACCCGCCCCAATGCCGAGTGCGCGATAGTTGAAAATCTAAGGTATCGGTGTTGTCGGTGACAATAACCAGTCTACCGCCTGGTTTAAGCAGCGCTCGCACCGCTCTTAACACAGCCGTAGGATCATCCACATGCTCGATCGTAGCGATCATAAATGCCAGGTCGTAGCTAGACTGAGGCAGATCTAAATTTTGGACGATGCCTTGATGAATTTTTAGTCCCTTGCGTCTGCCCATTTCAACGGCGCGATCGTTGGGTTCAATGCCTTCTAATCTCCAACTTTTTTGCCCAAAATCTTGTAGCAAACTTAAATGAAACCCGTCGCCACAGCCCACATCAAGAATCCGGGCATCCTTCTTTAATCCTCGGCAACAATCCAACAGGCGGCTAGCTTCTAGCTTGCAGCGAACTTTGTAAACAAAACCATAGCGTTCTGCCGAAAATTCAAAGGCGTGATAGTCGGCTGGATAAATGCGATCGAGTTCGGTAAGGGCGGGGCGAGGATTGAGATAGACTAAGCCACAGCGTCGGCAACGGACTGCTAAAAAAGTGTCAGGACTGGTGCGATATTCAAAGTCTTCTCCGACCCCAAGAGGTTCGGCATCGTCGACATCGCAGATGCAGCACTTGACCAACTCCAAGGTTAGTGGATCTGTGGAACCGGGGCGACAGGCGGCTCCAAAGCGCGGGAGAAGTTGTTTAACCATAGGTAGAGACAAAGGGGCTAAAGAATCTAGCTGACTAGGATTACCGGGCACCAACGGGAGTTCTGTCTTGAGGAATTAGGGTCGGCAAGGCTCCAGAAACAAGCCGAGCATGTTGACCCACGGTGCGGACAGTGAACTGACGAGACAAGAGTTGCAGCGATCGCTTCAAAACCCGCAGCTTTTTGTAACTGGGTTGGTTCATTGCCGGAAAAAACCCTAACTCAGGTACATCTTCACAGCCTAGAAAATCTAGTGGGTGCAGCAGCATGGAGGGCTGGGTGCCAGTCGTCTTGCAGAGCCACAGCGCAATTCTAAAATACAAGAGCGCCAAACTCGGAGAAAACCCGCTGATAAAGAGGAGGTAGCTAAAGTGAATGGGCACCTTAAAAATGGGCATGGTAGTCACCGGAATTTCGGTGAGGCGCTCATTGCCCAAACGCCATTGGTAGGGCTTCAGCGGCTGAAAGCCATCTTTGAAGCTCCCAAAGAGCGCCTTTCGTTTTTGCCGCTCTTCTTTGCTCATCTTGCTGGTCATAAAATAATAGGCTCTAGCCAGCGGCCCTAGAAAAGTGGGAAATGTCGAAGCGTCATACTGATAACCTCGGCGCTTCAAAACTTTGAGAACGGCGGGAGAAAAGCTGTAGCCAGGACCCCGAAAGCCAACCGGATGTTGCCCCGTGACTCGCTCAATGTGCTCTTCAGCGATCGCAATTTCCTGTTCAATTTCAGCTTCAGAATACAAGTGCAACCAAGACTCGTGGTGAAAAGAATGATTACCCACTTCATGCCCTGCTAAGGCGATCGACCGAATCGCACTTGAGTTTTTGGCGAGGGCAGCATCCTGTCCCACAATGAAAAATGTGATGGTCAAGTTGAGTTCCCTAAACATTTCTAGGGCGCGGGGAACCATGAGATCAAGGTATGACGGAAATTGATCCCAATTGGGATCACCATGGATCTTCATATAAGACCATTGGTTGTCGAGGTCGAGCGATAGACTGGCGATCGGCTTCCGGTTCATAAATGTTTCTCCCTGTCGTATTCTGTTGTCATCCTTAAACCATCGTGCCCTGAGGCGATCGTAGGCTTAGCAGGTCAGCGGCAGCGTTCTCGGCAAGCTGTACCGTTTCATTCACATTCAGCGTCCCATTGAGAATGTGGGCAGAGTTAATGATATGAACTCCGGGCGTTGACAGATGCATGGGGGGTAAGTTCTTGGAATAGTTCAACGTTGAGATCGCTACCACGTACTTCACCCGTGAAACTCGAAAACTTAGAATGTCCTCCCGGTTGAAATGGGGATACATGATTTCTAAAGCTCTAACAAAGGTTTCCTCGATCTCATCGTCGGTTAAGTTAAAGGCTGGATCATTCGGAACGACGTACTTGGGCAGGTAAACTAACGTTCTGCCATTGAAGTATTTGGGATCAACTAACGTGGTCATCTCAATGATGCCAGTGAAGGGTACCCAATCATCGGTGATGTTGGTAACGTAGTAGGGCGAAAGGGGTTGCTTCAAGAGTAAGGAAGCACAGATGATGCCCTGGTACTGAATGCCTTTGAGTCGATCGCGCTCATCTTGAGTGAGATCCTGACAAATTTCTGCGGCGATCGGGGCAGCAGCCGTAATCACCACTTGGTCAAAAGTGTCCTGATAGCCATCACAAAACTCTATTTTTACCTGTCCAGTAGATGGCTTACTAACTCGTTGGGCAATAGAGCGAAGACGTATTTTTACTCCTTCTTCTGCCAGCACCTGCCCAAATCGCTGCAAAATTCGGGCATATCCACCCAGCAGGTAGCCAAACATTTCTTTCTTTAGCCCTGTTCTTCTGGCTGCATATAATCGGGCGATGGTTGACCAAATAAATGAGGCAGAGGCTTTTTGATAATTCTCGCCCAACTTCGCCCGCAGCAACGGCAGCCAAATTTTATGAAACGTACGCTGTCCCGACCAGCGCTTCAGCCAATCGGTTACGGGAATGGTTTCTAACTTTTTCCAATTCTTGATGCGTGAGCCATAAATAATGGTGAAAGCCAATCGCAGTTTATCAATTAACCCTAAGGGAGGAAAGCGGAGAAACTCTAAAGAGCTAGACATAGAGTAGAGTTGCCCATCTGTATAGAAGCCAGTTTTGGTTTCTACCCATTGCATGTCTTGCTCTAAATCGAGTTCTTTGAGGAGCGATCGCACGCACCCATCTGACAGTAGCGTCACATGGTAGTGCTTATCCCACACAAAATCACCCAATTGCCAGGCGCTTGCTAATCCTCCTAGTTGCCCTGCCCCTTCAAAGAGGGTCACCTGCTTGCCATTTTGCGCCAGTCGATGGGCAAGTGTCATCCCTAAGATGCCACCGCCTATTATCGCCCAACGTTCAGAAGTTTGTGTCATGGTTACAGGGAAATGGAGGTAGAAGAGCCAATTAAAACTACGGTTTAGCATGTGAGGTTGAGAACACCCTCGCTCCTATCCTTACTGAGGCTGGCATCTCCGGGTCTATCCCAAACTTATCTCGGGGTTTAGGGCGGCGTTAACTCAGTCACATCTTGGGAAGCGATTTGGTATTTTAAGCCACAGCGAGAACAGCTTAGGGTTTTTTCAAACTGAGCAACTTCAGGAAATCGCATGAGAAGCTGCCCGCAGCGGCAAACGGCACCGACCGATCGGGCAGGGGTGCCAATTACTAAATGAAAGTCGGGCACCGATCGCGTCACTAACGAGCCCATGCCCACCATGGCGAACCGCCCAATCAAGAGATCATTCCCAATGGTGCAGCCTGCACCAATTGTTGCGCCAGCTTTTACTAAGGTAGGTAATGTGTGTTCATCAGGATCGGAAGAACGGAGTTGCTGAAGGTCGCTAGTGGTTGCCCTGGGAAAGCGATCGTTCGTAAAAATAGTGCCTGCGCTAATCATCACTCCGTCTTCGATGGTGACGGCGTTACAGATATACACGAAAGCGTTGATTTTAACGCGATCGCCAATCTTAACACCGTAGGCAATGTGGGTTTTCTCACCAATAATGCACTGTTCGCCAATTTGGGTAGAGTGGCGAATATGAACATTGTCCCAAACAGAGGTATGTGCCCCAATCTGAACCTGCTCTTCAATAATTGCAGTGGGATGAATTTTAGCGACCATTAGACATTCCTTGAAATCTAGACAGGAATCAGCGTTTTAACACCGTGAATGCTGCCCGCAATGGGTGTCCAACGGCTTTGATTAAGGGCTGAATAGGCGGCTTCAATGGCGGCTACAGAAGCGATCGCATCCTCTGCGGTAATCAACAAAGTCTCTTGTTTCAGGATGGCTTTAGAGAAGTTATTAATTTGGCTGCGGAATGCCTGAACTTTGTCATAGCCTTTACCAAATACCACCCAGTCTTGTCCCGAAGACTGACGATATTTTGACTCTTTCCAGCCTATGGAAATAGTGCCCTGGGAGCCATAAATTCGGATGTAGTAATCTAGCTCTTTGTTGATGCTCCAAGAGAGATCGACATTGCCGATGACACCGCTTTCGCTCTTGGCAAAAATCCGGATAGTGTCTTCTACAGGCAACCCTTGGACGCGCTTACCCTCAACCACCTGCACCTCTGCTAAGGGGCCCAGAAAATAGCGCATGATATCGAGAGAGTGGGTGCCGTTATCAATTAAAACACCACCGCCGCTAATGGCAGGTTTCGCATTCCAACGAGTAGACATGTCTACCCGAGCCGTGAACGCATTCTCAAATAATACGATTTCACCTAAAATACCTGAAGCCACGATGCTCTTGGCTTTCACAACATCTTCAACATAGCGGAACTTGGAAGCCATGGTCAGAAGAACCCCGGCTCGACAGGCTGCTTCTTGCATTTCGATCGAACTTTTAACGCCAATGCTGAGGGGTTTTTCGCACAGAACGTTGACTTTGCGATCGAGGAAATCGATGCAAATTTCTGGGTGAGTCACGGGCGGCGTACAAACAATTACGGCATCCAACTCTATTGCCTGTGCCATGGCTTGATACGAATCAAAGCTCTGGCACTTGGCTCGCTCTGCCATGGCTTGAGCCGCATCAGAGCGAACATCTGCCACAGCAACCAATTGAGCAACAGTGCAGCCTTCAAAGGCTTGAGCGTAGGATTGGGCAATGCCGCCTGCGCCAATTAATCCAAATTTTAAGGGTTGATCGGTCATGGTGTTTTCTCGTCTTCAACAGGGAATGGGCAAAAAATCAGGGAATGGTCAAAAAAATCAGGCAGCGCTTCTGTCCTTACCGGGCAATTTGAGCCACTGCCTGTTGAACTGCATCGGCAATATAGTCAATGTGTTCATTGGTGTAAGCTTCGTTCCAAGGCAAGACGAGAACCTTCTCTAGTCCTTCAAATGTTCCAGGGAAGCGATCGCGGCTGTAGTCGAGGGCTTCGGGTGTGGCGAGGGTAAAGGGGAAGCGAGAGTTGCCAAAAGTGCGTTGCTTCTCAAAGATTTCGCATTGAAAGGCGGGTTTTTGAATATAGCGAGGCGCAGAAAAGATGCCCTTCTCTTCCTTGAGTTTTTTGGCTAAACCCACTGCCCCGTCAGTGATCACATTATCATCTACCCGCAAGCAATATTTCCAGTAAACATGAGTGTCAAGGGGAGCGTGAACGGGCGTTTCTAACCCCGGAATGCCTTGAAGTTTCTGGGTGAGTTTAGCAGCGCTAGAATAGCGTCTCTCCACAATTCCTTCTAGCTTCCTTAACTGTGCGGCTGCTACTGCTCCTTGCAGTTCAGACATGCGGTAATTGAGCGCAATAAAATAATGATCAGGATGGGGATCACCGTAACCAAAGGCTTTGTTGATGTAAAGGAATAGCCGACGAGCGATCGCATCATCGTTAGTCGCCACAATCCCCCCTTCTCCGGTCGTAATATGCTTGCCTTGCTGTAGGCTAAAGCAACCGACTTTGCCAAAGGTGCCCGCATATTGCCCGTTGTGCTTCGACAAAAACCCTTGAGCCGTGTCTTCAATGACTGGAATGTTGTGGGCATTTGCTAACGCCATGATGTCAGTCATGTTGCAGGGGTTGCCAAACAGGTGAGTAACAATAATTGCTTTCGTTCGTTCGTTAATACAGCGTCCAATTGTTTCTGCTGTCACGTTCCAGGTGAGTGGATCAACATCGACAAATCGGGGAATTGCGCCCTGGTACAAAATGGGGGTAAGCGCTCCCATATCTGTAATGGAAGTGGTGATAATCTCATCACCCGGCTCTGGATCAAGTGCTGCGATCGCCGTGTGAATTGCTGCGGTACCCGATGAACAAGCATAAGCGTACTTTACGCCTAACAGTTGGGCAAATTGTTTTTCTAACGCTTTGACAAAGGTGCCCTTAGTGCTAGTGAGGGTTCCACTTAAAATCGCTTCAGTCACAAACGCTATTTCTTCTGCTCCTAAAGTCCGCCCAGAAGCCTCTTGGTCATTCGGTAGCTTGAGCAAAGACTGAGGGACAGGAATCGTATTAACCATTGACTTTAATCTCCAAATTACAATAAATCTATAGATTATTTGACCGAGATTTAGCTTTGATTTAGCCTTTACCGACGCTGGGTAGAGCGATAAATAGCTGTGCCTAGATAGAAAACTTCTTCAAAATAGCGCTTGTTCTGAACCGCCAAAACGCCTAAGCTAAACAACTGAATCGAAACCATTAGCAACATGCCGCTAATTGCAAACGTGTGGGGAGACTGCTGAAAAGCGAGGGCGATCGCATCCGTTGGATCAGGAAATTGCACCGTTTGAGTCAGAGCTTGGTAGCTCGTCCAGGAATGAAGCACTGCCCAACCTATGGAGTAAAGCGTCAACATAAAACAGAACAAACTTGGGATGATAAAAAACATGACGGGACGAAACACAAAGCCATAATAAAAAGTCACCCAGATATGGCTCAAAATTTTCATGCTAGACTTACGGCGAGCAGACTTAACCGCCTTTTGAGCAGTCGGCAGAGGATTACGCCAATGAAGATGAGCCGGGATCTCTTCAATCTTGACTCCCAAAAGCATTGCCTTGTGGACAACTTCTGGATTAATGTCCATGCCTGCTGACCTGAGATTCAACATCTTTAAAAACTCAGAATCGTAAACTCTTACCATTCCAGTTAAAGTCGAGACATTGTGCCGAGCCGCCACGGATAAAAAACGATTTGCCCAAAGGCTCAAAAGCAAACGCAGGCGAGGCACATTGGAGACCTTGCCACCCTTCATATAGGGTGAGGTGACGACTAGCTTAGCCCCTGTTTGACAAATCTTAGTCAAAAGTGCCTCAATGTGCTCAGGCGCATAGCTCAGATCCAAATCTAACGTGATGATATAAACTCCTTGACTCTGAGCAAAGCCCGAACGGAGTGCTTGACCTAAACCCGCATTTCTGACGTGGTGAATGATATGAACATTATCCCGTGAACGGGCAAACTCCTCTGCCAATTCTCCTGTGTTATCGCGGCTGCCATCGTTTACTAAAATGAGTTCCCACTGATACTCATTTTCCAAACACTCTAAATACTGGCAGAGATCAACCAGGTTATTTTGAATAATTGCCGCCTCATTATATGCCGGGGCAACAATTGAAACCAAAGGTTTGCCATCGCATGATTTTGGATGACGCACGCTTTTGATATCATAACGAGCTCGACTCGTTGTCTGCTGATCAGAAGAACGCTCAGAACGAAACTGATGTAGGGGAGTTGAGTCTAAAACCATCCCTTAAACCTCATAATAAGGAATTGTTTTCGCATACTATCTAGAAGGGTGGCATCCATGAAATCTACTCATGAGACTCACCCAATTACACATTAAAATATGTCTCTACTTCCCCATTTGTTGTTACAAATCGGAGATAGAAAAGAACGCGTAGTTTTGCAGTTGAAACAACTAAAGTATAAAGGTAAAAACAACAGCTACCTGCTTGACAAACTCAAGGCAAATCGCACTGTTGAGAAGAAAACCCTCAGTAAAATCCGGCGACTTATCAGAACGCATGATACATTCGTGTGTACTGAGTTGCTGGTAAGAATTTACATTACAGAGAAAAATGCGTAATGTCAATTACACTGATACGGATATAGATAAATAGGTCACAATTCCCACAAAACCCAACAACTTAAGGTATCTTAGTCCGGCGATCGCGTTGCTTGACGAGCCTAGAAGTCAGTGATGACAGGGAAAATAGGAGCTTCATCTCTACTTTATAAAATTTATCTCTACTTTATAAAAAAAATATAATTCTACAGAGAAATTATGATTCAATAGTAGGCGAATGTACTGAAAGACACATCTACTTTTGCGGGGAGTTGCTTACTATGTAGTATTAGTGACAGCAAGTTCTCTTCTGATCAGTATTTGCTAGGTAAGTCCATGTCTCTCTAACAGAGCGCTTAAGATTGCATTTCTTGCGTTGCCTTGCTGCAACTAAATCAGTCACCACAGAGGTGAGTTAGGACGGTATTTTGAGTCAGTTGCTGGAGTCTCTATAGTCAAGTTGTTTAGGCGATATTGCAGGTTTGTCTAGTGCTATGGAAATCAAAGACTATTCTTCTGAAGAAATAGATGTTCAGAGGTATTGGCTAATCTTGCGACGACGCTGGCTGGCTGCTGTTGGGATTTTAAGCGGAGTTGTCGCGATCGCCACAGCATATGCTCTGATGCAACGACCTGTTTACCGAGCGGAGGGAAAGCTACTGATTAAGTCGAGCAGTGCCTCAGAGCTAACAGGTTTAGGAGAAACACTGGGACAACTCAAAGCATTAGGAGAGCAAAACACGCCTTTGGATACTCAAGCGGAGATTATTCGATCTACTCCTATTGTTCAAGGCGTGATTGAGTCACTGAGCTTGAAAGACTCTGACGGCAAGCCTTTGGCAGCAGATGTACTTGCTAAAAATCTTAAAGTGAAGGGTGTTACAGGTACAGATGTTTTACAGATTTCCTATGAGTCTGAGCAACCCCGAGAAGCGTCTAAAGTCGTTAACCAACTCATTGATCTGTTTCTTAAAAATAATGTTCAGGTTAACCGGGCTGAAGCTATCTCAGCTCGTAAGTTTATTGAAGAACAACTTCCTAAAACAGAAGATTCGGTGCGCCAGGCGGACTCTGCGGTACGCAAGTTTAAAGAGGAAAACAAGCTGATTTCTTTGGAAGAAGAAGCAGGGCAAGCTGTTAAGTTGATTGGAGATTTAGAGGGGCAAATTACCCAGACTCAAGCCTTACTGGCAGATGCAAATGAGCGATCGCAGCAGTTGCGCAGTCAATTGGGTTTAGATTCTCGGCAAGTGGTTATGTTTGCTTCTTTAAGCCAAGCGCCTGCGGTTCAGGAGGTGTTTGTTCAATTGCAACAGGCGCAAAGCCAGCTTGCTATTCAGCAAACGCGCTATCGAGCGGGGCATCCAACGGTAACGGCGCTGCAACGCCAGGTAACCGCGTTGAACGCCCTGCTAACCGAGCGCGTGGCTCAGGTGTCAGGCAATTCTCAATCTGTCTCTCCCGGAAATCTTCAAGTTGGGGAACTTCAACAAGGGATGATTAGCGAGTACGTGCAGTCTGAGTCTGAGCGGCTAGGCTTAGCCCAGCGGGTGTTGTTATTATCGAATGCTCAGGCACAGTATCGACAGCGTGCTAGCGGTTTACCAAAGCTTGAACAAACCCAGCGAGAACTGGCTCGGAAGTTGGAAGCTGCCCAAACAACCTACGAAACACTTTTGGCTCGGCAGCAAGCGATTCAGCTTGCAGAAAACCAAACCATCGGGAACGCACGAATTTTATCTGCGGCGGTGGTGCCAACTCGACCGATAGGGGCATCAAAGGCAATGATTGTCGCAGCAGGGGGTGTCGTGGGTTTGCTCTTGGCTGCTGCCACTGCCCTTATCTTAGATCTGCTGGATCGGTCGGTCAAAACTGTCAAAGAAGCACGGGAGCTATTTGGTTATACTTTATTGAGCATCATTCCAGCCTTCGGTCGGGATGGTAAAATATCTACTTATGCAGGTGGGTTAGACCAGCCTGTCCCACGGGTTATTGTCAAAGATGCGCCCTGTTCTGCCATTGGCGATGCATACCATATGTTGCAAGCCAATCTTAAGTTTTTAAGTTCAGATGATGAATTAAAGACAATTGTTGTCACCAGTTCTGTCTCGAAGGAGGGACGTTCAGAGGTTGCAGCAAATTTAGCAGCCGCGATCGCCCAAGTAGGACGACGCGTGCTTTTGGTAGATGCCGACATGCGCCATCCTGCGCAGCATCATATTTGGGACTTAATGAATCTTGCTGGATTAAGCAATGTCATTGTTGATCAGGTGGCGCTGGAGGCAGCCGTGCAGCAAGCCATGCCGAACCTACGGGTGTTAACGTCTGGCGTTATGCCACCTAACCCCATTGCTCTACTGGACTCTAAGCGGATGAATTCATTAATAGCAACTTTTTCAAGAGATTATGATTTCGTTATTTTTGACTCGCCTGCAATGGCGGGTACCGCTGATTCAGCGGTGCTAGGTAAAATGGCAGACGGCATTTTGTTGGTTGTGCATCCTGGCGTAGTCGATTCTGCTAGCGCCAACTCTGCCAAAGAATTCATTGCTCAGTCTGGACAAAAGGTTTTGGGCATGGTGATTAATGGTGTGAACGTCCGTAATGAGCCTGATAGTTACTTTTACTATGCAGGGGATCAAGTTGAGGAAAATTCTGAACCAAGCCAACGTTCAGGAAGTTTCCTGGGTGTTCCTTTTCGGGTCGCAAACCGTCGCGATCGCTCTTAAAGCAGCTCGTATCTACATCACTTATTGTCACTCTATGTTGAATCAATCTGCGTTCTATAGGGCATTGCAATCGGGGGCTAAGCTTATTGCTTTATGGCTTCTTGCAACTGTCGTTTCACCGGAGCTAAGCTGGTCTCAAGAAACTTCTTCTCAACCTACTGTTGCCAATAGCAATAGTTTGCCAAGCTCGCTGCTACCTCAGTTCTTTCCCCATTCAGCGTCTTCTACTGCTACCCAGGCTGGCTATGTTCTAGGATCGGGTGATCACATAACTGTGAATGTGTTTGGCTATGAGGAATATACAGGCGATCGCACCATTCTCCCTGATGGGACAATTACCCTTCCCCTACTCGGATCAATCAGGGCTGCTGGTCGAACTACTGATCAATTTGCTCAAGAGTTAACGACTCGTTTACAGCCTTTTCTAGTTGATCCAACTATTACCGTTAATTTATCTATTCTCCGCGCCGTCTCTGTCAACGTTGCAGGTGAAGTCCTTCGTCCTGGACGGGTGCAGCTTCAAGGACTTCCTGTCGGGGGGGTAACGCAGCAACTTGAACAGCCTACCCTCAGTGTGGCACTGACAAAAGCAGGTGGGATCACGCAATATGCCGATATCCGCCAAGTCATTTTGAAACGTTCTAGTCCCGATGGCATTTCTCAATCAACGATAAATCTCTGGGATGCGATCGGGTCACTGAATGCGCCGCCAGAGGTGATTTTACAGGATGGCGACTCGATATATATTCCTCGTTTGGTCGCAGATGACACGAGTGTTGATCGACGGCGTGTCGCTCAATCTAGCTTTGCGCCAGCAACAGTGCGCGTTAGAGTCGTCGGTGAAGTCACGCAGCCGGGGGAAGTGGCAGTGCCGCCCAATAGCTCTGTTTCTAGTGCCGTGGCGATCGCCGGAGGACCGACTCAAGATGCCCGCTTGAGCCAAGTTGCGTTTGTGCGTTTGAACCCGACGGGACAAATCGAACGACAGATTTTAGATTTGCGCAATTTAACAGATGACTATCAAATTCAAGACGGAGACGTAGTTATTGTTCCAAAGCGAGGCTCATCCTCATTCATTGACATGGCAGGGCGTGTTCTGAGTCCTTTAGGTCTTCTGTTTGGAATCTTTCGCTAATTCTTAATTCTCGAACGCTTGATCAGCTAAGCCCTTTGAGTCGTTGAACATCAGGCAGTTGCATTTTCCTAGGAAACTCACGGTATGGTCAAGTATCTATCAAAGTTCTTATATGTTTTAGGAGATGCAAAAACAACGCTGTTTCTGCTGCTGCTCATGTTTGTCCTCGTGTCTGTAATGGAAACGTTTGGGATCGGGATGATTGGTCCTTTCTTATGGCTGGCATCTAGTCCTGATAAAATAGACAGCATTCCTCTTTTACAAGGATTGTACAGGTTTTTTAAGATATCCTCTCCGGATCAATTTATTCTGCTGTTAGGTGCACTTTTGGTAGTGCTTTTTTGCTTTAAATCCTTACTTTATTTTTGTACACGCTCTTATATTTATCAATTCAGTTTTAATCAGCAGGGTCGGCTAATTTCTCGTCTGTTGAACACCTATCTATCAGTGCCTTACAGTTTTTATTTGAACCGAGATACGGCAAGTATTATTAAAAATATCATTGTAGAAGCCCAAGGATTCTGCTATAAGTCCATGCTTCCCCTGCTAGAAGCAACTGCAAATTTAATTGCGACTATTTTCCTACTTTTGCTGCTTGCCAAGGCTGACCTGGTTTTACTGGTGATGATTCTAGGTGTGTTGCTACCGCTCTGCATTTTATTTTACCAACTCCGAAATAAGGTTAAGCAATGGGGGCGGCAGGAGTCGGAAGCGTATCATGGGATGATTCGGGTTATTAACCATAGTTTGGGTGGTGTTAAAGAGACTTATGTCATTGGCTGCAAATCTTATTTTCAAGAGCAAATGCAGGCTCAGGTCAGTCAGTATGCCAGCGCAGCGGCTAAAGTTATGAGCTTTCAGCTTTTGCCTCGGACAACGCTGGAAACATTTTTAATTGCTGCGCTGGTTTCATTTGTCTCTGTCTATCAGATTTTTTTTAAACAAGAAATTGAGCAGCTACTCTCGGTGCTGAGTATTTTTGCAGTTGCATCGATTCGCCTCATGCCTGCTGCCAGTCAGGCTCTTGCTGCGATCGGACAGATTCAAAGCGGTAGCTACGCTCTGGATTTGCTTTACGCGGATCTCAAAAATATTCCCCAGTCTGTGCCTTTAAAGCATCCTCCTGCCCTGGTTCATCAAGAGCGTTTAAGGGAGGGATGCAGGCAAATGCCCTTTGAAACCAAAATAGAGCTTCAGCAAGTCACCTACTGTTACCCCAACTCATCCCGGCGATCGCTCGACAATGTGTCTTTGAGCTTCCATCAAGGGGAGTCGATCGCCTTTATTGGTAAATCTGGGGCGGGTAAAACCACTTTAGTGGATGTCATCCTGGGCTTATTGGACTGTACTTCAGGGGATATCCAGGTGGATGGAGTCTCGATTTATTCAGACCTGCGGGCATGGCAGAATGTCATTGGCTATATTCCACAATCTATTTTTTTGATGGATGATACGATCGAATGCAACATTGCCTTTGGCGTTCCTGAAGCGTTAATTGATTCAGAAAAATTGATTCAAGCGGTGCAAGCTGCCCAATTGACAGAAATGATTAACAAATTGCCGGAAGGTCTTAAAACCCAGGTTGGAGAACGGGGAGTTCGGCTTTCAGGTGGGCAGCGACAGCGGATTGGGATTGCCAGAGCGCTTTACCACGAACGGGAAGTTTTGATCTTAGATGAAGCAACAGCAGCTTTAGACCATGAAACAGAGCAGTTGGTTACCGATGCGATTCGTTCTTTAAGGGGTACAAAGACAATCATTGTGATTGCCCATCGCCTGACCACAATTCAGCACTGCGATCGAATTTATAGGATGGAAAATGGTCGAATTGTTAATTCTGGAACTTACCAGGAGGTCGTACTGAAAGAACAGAAAATATCCTGATTGAATCACTTCTTTAAGTTTTGGCTCTCTTAATGCTGGTGAGCCATCGCAATAAACTTTTTTAGAACACTTCTTACCTGTTGAGGTTAATTGTAATGTTTGATCCTCCTTTAAGAACGCCAGTTGCCTTGATCATCTTTAAACGCCCAGAGACAACCGCTAAAGTTCTTGAGATGATCCGACTCGCTCGACCTTCTCAATTATTTGTTATTGCGGATGGGGCGCGCCCTGAGTACCCAGGAGAAACCGAAAAGTGTGCCGAAACCCAGGCAGTTATTGAACAAATTGATTGGAATTGTGAAGTCCTCAAAAACTACGCAACCGTTAATTTAGGGTGCGGCAGGCGGTTGCCAACGGGTCTAGATTGGGTGTTTAGTCAGGTCGAAGAAGCGATCGTTTTGGAGGATGATTGCGTTCCTCATCTGACATTTTTTCGATTTTGTGAGGAGTTACTACAACGCTATCGTCACGATTCTCGCATCACTTCCATATCAGGACAGAATGTTCAGCTTGAGCAATCACACATTCACCACAGCTACTATTTCTCTCGCTATAACCATTGCTGGGGGTGGGCAACTTGGAAACGAGCTTGGCAGCATTTTGATTTTGATCTGGCTGCTTGGCCAGAGGTTCAGCAACAGAATCTTCTCTATGACATTCTTAAAGACGCTGATGCCGTTAAGTATTGGAGTCAAAAATTTCAGGAAATATATGAGGGGCAAGTCACCACTGTCTGGGATTTTCAATGGACTTTAGCCTGCTGGCTGCAAAATGGGTCAGGTATTCTACCTAGAGCCAATCTAGTTTCCAATATCGGCATCGGAGCAGATTCAACTCATTTTACTAACGCTCGCCCTGATCCTCACGTCAACTTACCTACCCAATCGATGAAATTTCCCTTGCAGCACCCTCCTTTTGTGGTGCAAAACACAACGGCTGATGACATTACTCATCGGCTTTTGTTTCGTCCTCCTTTGCTCAAGCGGGCTCAAATGAAGCTAGAACGGCAGTGGGATCAACTCTTGAAGTCTTCATCTAAACGGGATGTACTCACTTCGCTTTAGAGGTTTTGTTGGTTCACTCCTCAAATCTGTCTTGTCCTTGAGTCTCTCTAGAGGTTTTTACTGTGAATGTTCTCCATCTCAGTTCCTACGATATTAATGGCGGTGCCGCGCGAGCCGCTTATCGTCTGCATCAAGGGCTGCAAGTTAATGGCGTTCAGTCTCAAATGTATGTTCAAGAAAAGTTTAGTGGCGATCGCTCGGTGGTGGGCCCTAGCGTGAGCCTCATGCAGGGCTTCGCGCGGAGTAAAATGACGCTTGATATCCTTCCCCTCAAGCTACTTTATCGGCAGTGGCAACGCTCAGATCCCTTCTCCCTTCAGTGGTTGCCCGATCGCGCCCGCACGCCGATCAATCGCCTTCATCCCGACGTAATTAATCTCCATTGGATTGGGGCTGGCTTCATTCAACCCCAAACCTTAGCCCAAATCCGACAGCCTTTGGTGTGGACGCTGCACGATATGTGGACTTTCACAGGCGGCTGTCATTACAGTGGAGACTGCGATCGCTATCGAGAAAGCTGTGGTTCCTGTCCAGCACTGCACAGTCACTCAGAGCAAGATATTACCCGCCATCTCTGGCGTGCCAAAAACAAGGCATGGTCAGATATCAACTTAACGATCGTTTCTCCCAGTGAGTGGCTTGCTAAAAGCGCTGCCTCAAGTTCGTTGTTGAGCACCGCTCGAATTGAGGTGATTCCCTACGGTCTTGATACGCAAGTGTATCGTCCTATTCCTCAACATTTTGCCCGTAGTTTGCTGCAACTCCCCACCGATAAAACCCTGCTTTTATTCGGGGCAATGAACGCCACCAGTGATCAACGCAAAGGGTTTCATTTGTTGCAGCCTGCTTTGCAAAAGCTGAGTCAGTCTGGCTGGGGCGATCGCCTGGAACTGGTGGTGCTAGGGGCATCTTCGCCGGAACGACCCCAAGATCTAGGATTTAAAGTCCACTATCTGGGCAAGCTCAGTGATGATCTCTCTCTGGCGGTCACCTACTCAGCGATCGACGCTGTCGCAGTCCCTTCCCTCCAAGACAATTTACCTAACGTCATTCTGGAGGCAATGAGCTGTGGTTCTCCCTGCATTGGTTTTAATCTGGGCGGCATTCCCGATATGATCGAGCATCAGGTTAATGGTTACCTCGTACAACCCTTCAGTGTGGAAGACCTAGCAACGGGTATTGCCTGGGTTTTAGGCGACAAAGACCGTACACAAAATCTCTCTCAACGTGCCAGAGCCAAAATAGAACTCGCCTTTAATCTCGAACTTCAAGCTCACCGATATCAATCTCTTTATCAAGAATTGTTAGCCGCGAGCAACGGAAATCTGTCTAACAGTTCGTTTAGAAAAACGGAGCGGTAGCTTGAACTCTCAATCCTATCAAATCAACTCTTTTCTAAAAAAGCTAGAAGTTGTTCTATCCATAGGTCTACTGACGATTATTCCAACGATGCGCTCTCAGCCCCGCATTGTTGAACTATCAGTTAGCTTAATTATTTACACATTTATTTTTAGCATTTTTGTCAAAAGCTGGAGACGAATAATCTACGTTGCTTTTAGCGATTGGATTCTATTGTCGCTGTGTCTCCTCGCCGTTCTATCATTCACGTGGTCTGTTAACCCTTCTAGCACTTTATCTGAACTTAAGTTTTTACTCCGTGGAACCATCTTTGGCATCTATCTCGCGCTGCGATATAGTCCCAGAGATTTACTGCGGCTGTTGGCTTGGACGGCTGGAATTTCTATGATTCTTAGCATTTTCATGGCTCTGTTTATTCCTGCCTATGGTTTACACAATTATGATGGGGCGCTGGTTTGGAAAGGAATTTTTACCCATAAGCAAGGTCTAGGCGCTTACATGGGTTTGTCAGCCTCAATTTTTATTACCCATTTCATTGATCCCAGAAGCAACCGTTGGCTGGCGGGTTTGGGTCTTGGGACAGCCTTTCTACTCATTGTGCTATCCGATAGCAAAACAGGGATGTCCCTGCTGCTGCTGTCCTTGGTTTTTATCCCGTTGTATCAAGTTGTGAAACAGCAAGGCGCATTGAGGACTTTTCTTCTACTTTCGGCGCTCACCTTGTTTGGTGTGATCGCAATGACTATCGTCATGAATTTTCAGACCATCGTGGTTGATTACATGGGCAAAGACCCAGAGTTAACGGGGCGAGTACCCTTGTGGACCTTGGCGATCGCCAAGGGAATGGAACACCCTATTCTAGGATTTGGCTATAACGGGTTTTGGAGTTCCGACGCTTCAGATATCGTCATCTTTCATTCCTGGGCAGTCAGAGATCCTTACTTCAGAGATCGCTCCATTCTCTTCCATGCTCACAACGGTTTAGTTGACCAGTTCCTACAATTTGGCTTCGTGGGTCTAACTCTATTTTTTCTCAGCATTTTCACATTCCTCATCCGAGTCATTAAACTGACCTTGATCAATCGTTCTGCCGAAGATTTTTGGGGATTTCTGTTTATCGTAATTTTCTTGTTCAATAACGTCACGGAGGGCAGAATCATTTTGTATCAAGATTATCTCTGGATTGTTTATGTTGCCTGGGCTTATTCAACAGCCCTACGAGAGCAATTCTTAGATCACCAGAATAAGTCCTGGCTAGCTGAGAGAAGAAATCAAATTATCCCCTCATCGCTCTCGTCGAAGTCATTGCTAAATAAAGTTGGATGACCTATTGCAAGCCCAGTATTGAAGCATTCTATACAACTTCACACAACATTTAAGGATTGAAAGATATGCATTCTCTGCAACAACGTCATCTAAGCAAACCTGAACCGTTAGAACTACCTAGCATCTCTATTGTGGTGCCCAACCATCAAGGGGGTCTAACCATTGGTCAAACCTTGCAAAGCTTGCTCGACCAAAACTATCCTAATCTGGAGATTATTGTGATAGATGGAGGTTCGACGGATGACAGTATTAGCATCATTCGGCAGTTTGAATCTCATCTGACTAAATGGATCAGCGAACCCGATCGCGGTCAATCCCATGCTATTAACAAGGGCTTTGCTTGCTGTACAGGCGACATTGTGAATTGGCTATGTAGTGATGATCTCCTGGCACCCAATGCCCTCCACACAATTGGCAAAATTTTTACGAGTGATCCTGAAATTGATGTTCTCGTAGGACGTTGTCGTATCGAATATCTAACCGACGAGAACCCAGGGATTCCCCTGAAGGCTTCGCGCTTCTGGCTTAACCTCTTACAACGGTTCATGCCCCTAGGAACGATCGTTCAGGAACCTGACAATGACCACGTTTTTATTCGCTCAACCACCCTAGAACAAATTAATTTGATGCCCGCTAGTGTGCCTATTCACCAGCCTAGCTGCTTCTACCGCCGCCGATTATTAAATCGAGAGCATCCAGTCAACGAAGACTACCATTACACAATGGATATTGAACTATTCAACTATTTTTATGCCTCTGGTGTGCGCTGGCAAACTACGGATGCAGTTCTTAGCATTGCCCCAGTGAGTGGTCAGAATAAGTCAAGTCTGGCAGGGATTAAAGCCACCTATGAGCTTGAAAAAATTTATGCCACCTATGTCCAGGAGCGCATTCCCCTGACCTACTGGCATCGTCATTTACGATATCCCTTGGAGCGTTTCCTCAAGCAAAATCAGAACACTCTGTGGATTTATTTAATTGGGCCTTTATGGGTCGCTATCACACTACTGTTGGCTCCTTTCTATGGTTTTAAACGGGCTTGGGCGTTGCGCTGGACATCTTGGATTTAAGGAACTCTCTCTTAAAGCTTCTCTCTCTCGATAAAGTTGCTATCTCTGACTCAGGTTTTAACATTTCATGCAACGACGAGATTTTCTAATGGGTTTAAGTATTTTGGCTGCTGTATCTCCTGCTCTAGCGAGAGATTTGTCCGTCGAAGCGTCTCTCCATCTTCATGCTCTCAAGAAGGGATTGATTTTTGGTGCTTGTCCAGAACTCGATTCTCTGAGCCAAGACCAAGCCCTATTGTTAGCCTTTCTGCGAGAGTGCGGAGCAATGACGATCGAAACGTTTTGGGCGCTGATTCGCCCGACGGAAAATAGCTTTGATTTTTCAGTCATTGATCAATTTGTTGAATTCGCTCTTGATCGTAATTTACTGGTTCGAGGTCATCCTTTGATTTGGCATCTGCTTAATCCTGAGTGGTTAGACGCTAAGTTGATAGATTCTGGGACAACGGTTAGTCAGGTTGAAGAACTCTTGTTCAATCACATTTCTACTGTCGTCGGTCGTTATGCTGGCAAAGTCTGGGTTTGGGATGTGGTCAACGAGGCGATCGAACCTGAGGATGGACGAAGCGATGGACTAGCACTGCGTCCTTGGTTCAAATGGCTGGGTTCCGATTACATTGATCTAGCGTTTTGGACTGCGGCTCAAGCTGATCCCCAAGCCTTATTGGCGTATAACGACGGAGGACAAGAGTATAACTTACCCCTAAATGAGGCAAAGCGAGATGCGGCGCTCCAACTGCTGGAACGATTGACATCCAAAGGCGTGCCTATCCATATCTTTGGATTGCAATCTCATCTGAAGGGATATCCTGAAAATTTCAACCCCGATAAACTTCGTCGCTTTCTTCGTGATGTTGCAAGTTTGGGTTTGAAAATTATGATCAGTGAGTTAGATGTGATTGATCGCCTGCTGCCTGCTGATACCACCGATCGCGATCGCCAAGTTGCCAGCGTGTATAAAGATTATCTTGATGTCGTTCTAGACGAACCCGCAGTTTTTTTTGTCAACACTTGGGGCATCAGCGATCGCTATACCTGGCTCGCTCAGCAAGAACCTCGCTTAGATGGTTTGTCGGTTCGCCCGTTACCCCTAGATGACCAAATGAATCGGAAACCTGCTTGGTATGCGATCGCTCAAGCCTTCGACCAGTGTCCTCACCGCAGAGTTTAACGGGATCTTGAACCCGAATATTACAAAGAACCGAATATTACAAAGAATTTGACGATCCTCTGAAACCCTTATCCCTTAAATGCATCTTACATATGGCTATAAGAGTTGCTTACGTTACAACCTACAACGCCCAACAGATTAAAAGCTGGGGAGGCGGAACAGCCTATTTTATGGCTCAGGAATTTCAAGAACAAGGAGTCGGAGTCGATTATATTGGTCCACTCACAGAAAATCGACAACTGACCGGACTCAAGTGGCGCTTTTATCGGCATATCTTAAAGCAAAACTACTTTTTAGAACGAAACAAACGGGTTGCCCAAGATCTAGCAAACCAAGTCTCTAAAAAACTCATCGCAACCTCTGCGAATGCCGTCCTTGCGCCTATTCCTACACCCATTTGTTATCTTGACTGCCAACAGCCCATTACCCTTTGGGCAGACGCAACCTTTGCAGGTCTAGTCAACTTCTATCCCGACTTTTGTAACCTCTCCCAAGAATCATTAAAAGATGGACATAATAGTGAGCAAGCGGCTCTAGATCGCTGCCGTGTCGCAATTTTCTCATCAGATTGGGCTGCCAAAACTGCTGTAGAGCACTACAACCTCAATCCCTCTAAAGTCAAAGTTGTGCCTTACGGCGCAAATCTGACTGGCTCCCATCGAGATTACGACAAAATTAAAAATATTGTTTATACTCGACCTTCCAACCAATGTAAGCTACTGCTTCTAGGAGTGGATTGGGTTCGTAAAGGAGGCAGCCTTGCCTTGGATGTTGCCAAGATGCTCAATCAAGCTGGATTAGAGACCACTTTAACAGTCGTGGGATGCCATCCTCCTTCAGAGCAACCTATTCCCAGCTACGTTCATTCCCTGGGTTTCATTGATAAATCTACAGCCGCAGGCACTCAAAAAATTAATGACTTACTTGCTGAATCACATTTTCTGATTCTCCCCTCTAGAAGTGACTGCACGCCTATGGTTTTTGGTGAAGCAAATTCCTTTGCTTTGCCTTGCCTCACAACTGATGTCGGCGGCATTCCCACTCTCATTAAAAATGATTTGAATGGGAAGACTTTTTCCTTGCAGTCTCATGCGGCTGATTACTGTGATTACATACTCAGTTTATTCATCAATTTTTCGAGATATCAAGAATTGGCACTGTCATCTTTCCAAGAATACGAAGCGCGCTTGAATTGGTCTGTTGCTGTCAAAACTGTTAAACAAATCATGTCTGATACTATGTCATGAGAATTACTTGCTGAATGTTTCTCTTATTGTTATGATCTTGACCGTTATCAAGCTATAAATAGTCGTATATTTACGTAGTCCAGTTTGTTTGCAGAGTCTATTGATGAAAAATGGTAGCGATGATGTTCATCACTGTTCAAAGGATTTAGCAAGTACTCTGACTCATTAAGTTGTTAGCTAGGCTGCCAGAACCCTGTTTCCAGTTTTACCAATAGTTATCTATAACGCTTTTTTATAGTGAACTGCTGTCATCCTTCTTTCCAGGGTGACCAGGGAATAAGCCGCATTCAGTCCTAGATTCTAAACGCCATGCGCAAGCCCGTTATCACCATTTTTTATCAGTTTGACCCCTGGAATCCAACCATTGGGGGCATTCAATCGATCGTCCGCTATTTTCTTAAGTATGCGCCCCCTGAGTTTGCGTTGCGCTTTGTAGGAACCACTGCCTCATCTGACCTGGCGATCGGGAAATGGCATGTCAAAGAATTAGAAGGACGTGAGCTATTGTTTATGCCACTCCTCTTTTTAGAGAATGACAACATCAAACAGCGAGTCCCAACCTCTGTTCGCTATACGCAGGCTTTGATGACTCGTCAGCTAGACTCTGATTTTATGCATTTTCATCGGATAGAGCCAACCTTAGTCACTCGGAGTTGGTCAGGAGAAAAAACGCTGTTTGTTCACAATGATATTTATCAGCAGATGTCGTCAAATGACGATCACAGCGCAATTTCGTGGCGACGATTTCCTCAAGCTTATTTTTTCTTGGAACAGTCACTCGTCAAGCAGTTTGACCAAATTATGTCTTGCAATTCTGACTCGATGAAACTTTATCAAGAACGCTACCCGGACATTGCCAGTCGCATCCGATATATTCGCAACATTTTTGATGATCAGGTTTTTTACCCGCTCTCATTACTAGAACGAGAACAGGCACGACAATCTTTTGCCCGTCAACTCCAGCTTGCAGATGATACTCAATTCATTCTTTTTGCGGGGCGACTACAGCCTCAGAAAGATCCTCTGCTGTTGATTGATTCTATCGCGGCGCTGAACCAACCTAATGTTCATCTATTAGTAGTAGGAGACGGAGATTTGATGAAACAGGTTCAGAGCCGCATTGCCGAACAAAACTTGGCTCAGCAAGTCACTTTGTTAGGAGCCTTAGAGCAAAGAAAGCTGGCTGATCTCCATCGTCTTGCTAGTGTTTGTGTTTTGACCAGCATCTACGAAGGGTTGCCTGTCGTGGCGCTCGAATCTCTGGCTTGTGGGACTCCTTTGGTCACTACACGCTGTGGCGAAACTCCCAATCTATTGACGGTTGATAGCGGCATTATTTGTGAGGAGCGATCGCCTGAAGTCATTGCCCAAGCTCTGCGCCAAGTGCTTAACCATCCAGATCACTATACTGCTTGCGTCGAAGTTGTTCAGCCCTACAGTGCTCGGCATGTCGTTCATAGCACTTACGCCAGTATGTTACACCGTTGGGAGCAGCGCACCTCTGCCTCAGCTGTAGCCTAGCTACTTCTTAATTTTATCCCGACCTATTCCTTGATTCAGCAAGCGACCCGGAGAAACAAAATCTATGAAAATTGCTGTGATTGGTGCAAGGGGTCTGCCTCCCATTCCTCAAGAGGTTGCTAGTCTAGATCATGATGATGTTCGTCATGGGGTGCCATTCCAAGGTGCGGCAACCAGCGGAATTGAGCATTACTGTGCAGAATTGTATCCACGGGTTGTTGAGGCAGGACATACTGTTGACTTATTTGCCCGTTCTTCCTACGTTAATCGTTCGTGGTACCGCCATTTTCACGATCGCGGCGTTAGAGTAATTCCCATGCCCTGCCTCAATAAGCGAGGAGCAGACGCATTGATTAGTTCATGCTTTGGTGCAATTTCTTCTGTCCTTCATCATTATGATATCGTTCATTTCCATGCGCTAGGGCCTGCACTTTTTAGCTTTTTACCCCGCATTGCAAGCTCCTCAAAGATCGTTGTTTCTTGTCATGGATTAGATTGGCAGCGCGTTAAATGGGGAAAATTTTCTAGCCGATTGATTCGTCTGGGTGAAGAAACTGCCGTTCGCTACGCCCATGAAATCATTGCTGTTTCTCAACCCCTTCAAGGTTACTTTTGGAAAACCTATGGGCGGCAAACCGTTTATATCCCTAACGCGCCAGCCACTTACGAGGCTTCTGATCCCGCTTTTCGGTTCGGCTCCGCTCTAGGGTTACGACCCAAACGCTACATGATTTATCTAGGACGGTTGGTTCCAGAGAAAGCACCAGATTTGCTGATTCAAGCCTTCCAAAAATTGCAGCCTCCAGGATGGACGCTTGTATTCATCGGTAAAAGTAGCGATACTTCGTCATTTACTTCTAATCTGCTAGCTCTTGCCAATAAAAATCCAAATATTGTTTTCACTGGAGAGCTATCGGGAGGTCGTCTAGCGGAAATTGTTCGAGGTGCAGGTCTATATGTCTCAGCTTCTGAATTAGAGGGTTTACCACTGTCGATGTTAGAAGCAATGCAAGAAGGTATTCCGATGTTGGCTAGCGACATTCCTCCCCATCAACAGTTGGTGGGAGACGATCGCGGCGTTATGTTCCAAACGGGTAATCTTGATTCTTTTGTAAGTCAGATGGATTGGGCAATTTCTAATCCTCAGGACATGGCGGAACGAGCCAATCGAGCCCAGGAGTTCATTCGTTTGGGTTATCAGTGGGATGCGATCGTCACTGATACGATCAAACTCTATCGATTTCTAAAGAGTGAACAGGAATATAATCATTCAATAATTTAATTTTTTATACAGCCTTGGAAATCTGTAAAATCTTATTTTCTTTACTTTCCTCACATTTTAGTCTTGAGTCTTCGTTATTCATCCGGTATAATATGTGTGATTCATTGCACGGTTCTCAGTATAACTTCGGTCAGTCAACTATAGATTTCTATATTTAGGTTTTCTGCTTTTGGGGAAAGTAGAGGTCGTAGCGTTAAAGTCAATTCAATGCTTGAAAAAATACTATCCTGGTTCCAAGAAAATTAGCGAACATATCAACGTCTTTGAACAGAGTGTGTAGGTTATTTTTTATCAACTAACAGGCAAATTACTTGTTTCTAGCACAATAATTCTGGCAATTGTTCAAGTGACCTATCACTTCATTGCAGTACTTTATCGTTTTCTAACAGAACAAAAATTGTTAAAAAAAACCTTGAGGGGGCATAGTCACAATGGCTTCCAATTATTTGTCGACACTAAAGCCTGATTTGCGATCGCTAGGTTCAGATCTGCGCTCTCCCTCCATCACAAGATTCCGACGAGGAATTGTCATCAAGTGGTTGCGAGTCGCCCTCCTGGTCATCTCTGATGCAGTCGGCATTACTTCAGCATGGTGGTTAGCATCCTTGTTAGGAACACCCTTAGCTTCCCCTTGGCATGTCTCTCATAGTTCTCAGGGTGCCACATTATTGCCTCTTATTCTGGCAGTCATCATTGGTATTGTGGGCGCACGCGGGCTGTACAAAGCTGGTAATCATCGGCGAGATTATTTAGCCTTAATCAAGTCTGTTTCCCTTGCTGAAGTTCTTCTGCTTCTCATCGCTTTTCTATACGAGCCAGATCAAACTATTTCACGATCAACTTTTTTACTATCTTGGTTTTTGACGGCTGTATTCACAAGTGCGGGACGTTTTTGCTTAGATTTTACTACTCACTTCCTTCGCAAGCTGGGTGCTATTCGTTACTCTGTGTTTCTCATTTCTGAAATAGAGAACCGCGATCGACATTCTCATCTAATTGAACAAGAGAGCCACTACAACATTGTAGAAACAGCAGATGCGAGTGCTTTAGATCGAGCCAATCGGCAGAGAACTTTTGAGAGCTTGAGAAGTTTAGGCGTTGTTGAAACCTTTGTTTCTTGGCAAGCTATTCATCGGCGGCTGTATCTCTGTTGGCACTTCCAAAGGGCTGGAATTACCCTGCGAATTTTACCAACAAACTGGGAATCTTTTTTTCCTAGATCCGAGTTTCAGATGTTGGGAAACGTTCCTGCCCCTGCCATCACTGCTCCACTGATCGTGGGGAGCGACTACTGGGTTAAGCGCTGTCTTGATTTTTGCTGTGGGGCAGCCTTGTTTGTTGTGCTGTTTCCGCTTTACTTGGTTTTGGCGATATTGATCAAGCTAGACTCTCGCGGACCTATCTTTTTTAGACAAACTCGAATTGGTTTGCATGGTCGAAAGTTTAAGGTTTGGAAGTTCCGAACAATGGTGATTAATGCTGATCAGCTTCAGGTGACGTTGGAGTCTAAAAATGAAATGAAAGATGGCATTTTGTTTAAGATTAAAGATGATCCTCGCGTTACCACAATAGGCAGTGTTCTACGGCGTTACAGCTTGGACGAATTACCGCAGCTTTTCAATATCTTATTAGGGGAAATGAGTTTCGTTGGACCTCGTCCTTTGCCTGTCAGAGATGTAGCACGATTTGAGGAGAGGCACTTTATTCGGCAGGAGGTGCTTCCTGGAATTACTGGACTATGGCAGGTTTCTGGACGCTCTAACATTGAAAGCTTTGAAGATGCGGTCAATCTTGATATTAGCTACATTGCTAATTGGTCACTGTGGCTTGATTTAAAGATTTTAGTGCAGACAGTGCAGGTCGTTCTGCAAAGGAAGGGCGCTTATTAGTAGTAGGATGGCACTGTGAGGGGTTGCAACTCCTCAGCTTCTCTTATATCTTTTGTGCCCAGTGCCTCACTTGCTGACTGTTGAAACATTTATCAATGCCCCTGGAATTCTCTTGGATGTGCGCAGTCCATCTGAATTTGCTCAAGGGCATATTCCCGGTGCCGTAAGTTTTCCATTGTTTAGTAATGATGAACGATCGCAAGTTGGGATTTGTTACAAGCAAAATGGGCGGAATGCCGCAGTAGAGCTAGGATTTGCGATCGCGGGGTCAAAGTTTGCGGGTTTTATTGCAGAGGCAAAACAGTTGGCAGGCGATCGCCCTATCCGCCTTTACTGCTGGCGAGGTGGAATGCGAAGCGAAGCAGTCGCTTGGGTGCTAGAAATGGCAGGCATGAATGTTTCCCTATTGGTAGGTGGGTATAAAGCATTTCGCAACTGGGCACTCTCCCAATTTTTGATCCCTAAAAATGCAGTTAGTTTGGGTGGCATGACGGGAACCTGCAAAACAGATATTCTTACTGCTTTAGCCCAGAAAGGCGCACAGGTCTTAGATTTAGAAAATTTAGCCAATCATCGAGGTAGCAGTTATGGCGGAATCGGTCTATCGCCCCAGCCTTCCACCGAACACTTTGAGAACTTGATTGCAGTGCAGTGGGCAAAGTTTCACCCTGAGCGGACTGTCTGGATTGAGGCAGAGAGTAAACGAATTGGAACTTGCCGGATTCCGGAAGCGCTTTTTCAACAAATGGAAGAAGCAAAGGTCATTGAAATTTGCCGTCCTCGCTCAGAACGATTAGCGTCTCTCGTTCAATTGTATGGAGTCATGGATCGAGCAGATTTGATCGCTGCAACTGAGAGAATTCGGAAGCGCTTAGGTGGGCTGCGAACTCAACAAGCAATTGAGTTACTGCAACAAGGACAGATCACTGAGGCCTTTAATATTGTTCTAGACTATTACGACAAAACTTATACCTATGATTTGCAGCGACGGAAGAGCATGATTCAGCCCCTTGATGTTACGGGTCTTTTAGCAAGCTCAGCAGCACAAGCCTTACTAGAGCAGGAACAGTCATTGAACAATTCAAAAATTTTACAGACCGAAACTTTATAAACTGAGCAATGATGAGAACGCTGGTTTGCTGAAAGAGTGGTGATCAAAACATCATTATCTTTGGGAAGATGGGCAAGTCATAAGATGTGCTCGTGAACCATCAATACGGCAACCTAGCGCAGGTTTGGACGTTTATTATAGATAGGAGAAAAACATGGGCGGCGTGACAGTTTGGTTTACAGGTTTAAGTGGGGCAGGCAAAACCACCATACGGATGGCGGTAGAGCAAGTGTTGCGCGCCCAGGGGCACAAAGTCGAAGTTTTGGATGGTGACATTGTGCGGGAAAACTTGACGAAAGGGCTGGGCTTTAGCAAAGCAGACCGAGACGAAAACATTCGCCGGATTGGGTTTGTGTCTCATTTATTAACCCGTAATGGCGTGATTGTGTTGGTTTCGGCAATTTCACCTTACCGCGAGATTCGGGATGAGGTGCGGGGACGAATTGGGGATTTTGTAGAAGTCTTTGTCAATGCTCCCTTGGAGGTTTGTGAAGAGCGGGATGTGAAAGGGCTTTACAAGAGGGCACGATCTGGAGAACTGAAGCAGTTTACTGGCATTGATGATCCGTATGAAGCGCCTCTTTCACCTGAGATTGAATGCAGAACAGACTTAGAGACGCTAGAGGAAAGTACTGAAAAGGTTCTTCATTACCTCAAAGAACTGGGCTATTTGCCGGAAAACTCAAAGGCGGCGTAGAGATTTGGGATGCAGCTAAGTCTCTGTCGCCTGTTTCGCGGGCAATGGAGACCAACCTGTAATGCTGCGAAAATACAGCCCTCCTACTGTTCCTAAAAACATGAGATAGCCGATCGCCTGTACCAGATAAAGCTTTTGGGTATAACCAAAAAATACTTTAAGCAAAATCCCTGGAAATTGGCGATCGGGCAGAACGCCACTAGCATCCCACACTTGCGACCCTAGAATGCAAGAAGGACTGGCATTGGAGCAGAGATAAGCAAACTGTGGATCAACGTGCGATAAGACCGCGATCGCGCCATCAAATTTTCGCAGAGCCGTCACGACCAAACCGGAAACAATCAACAGCAGTAAAACTCCCATGACCTGAAAAAAGCGACGCAGGTTGATTTTTACACCCAGTTGGAACAGGAGAAACCCAATGCCTGTTGCGCCCATTAAGCCAGCCATAGCGCCTAATACAGGCATCCAGCCTTGCTGAAATTGAGCAGCAATAAATAAAACTGTCTCGAATCCTTCTCGTAAAACTGCGATCGTCACTAACCCAAACACGCCCCAGCCTCCTCCTTGGGCTCCTTCTAGAGCAGCCCCGATCGCTCCTTCTACTTCTGCTTTGAGAAAGCGTGCTTGCTGGGTCATCCAAACCAACATCCAACTCAGGAGGGCGATCGCCACAGTGCAGAAAATCCCTTCCAATAAAGGCTTGAGCACCCCTGCATAGGGCTGATTGGAAGTTGCTAAGGCTAGCAGAATGCCACTGAACAAAATCCCAATCAAAACGCTGGCTCCAACGCCAACTCCAATTCCAGCGTAGACCCAAGCATTCAGGCGGGTTTGATTGGCTTTTTTAAGATAAGCCAGCACAATTCCAACAACCAAAGCTGCTTCCACCCCTTCTCGAAGGGTAATGACAAAAGTCGGTAAGGCTGCACTAAAATCGATCGCCATTTTTTCCTCAGAATATGGATATGCGAGTCTTTCCTGAATTCGCACCCTTAACTAAAATCTCGTAGCATCTTCCGCAACTCTAACGCGTGCATTTCTTCATTGCTAATCATTGTGCGGGCAAATTCTTCGAGGTAAACCGATGCATCTTCAACCACTTCTAGTAAAGCTTTATAAAGGTTAAGAGCTTTGCTTTCATGCCCCAGACTTTCCGCCAAAATATCTTTAATAGAATGCTGATGACTCTCTTCAATTGGAGCAATTTTCAGGCTTGGATGTCCGTCGTCTAGTCCGGTAATAATTTCGCCAGCTTGCTGGGCGTGGAGCAAAGATTCGGTGGCTTGGGCTTTAAGAAATTGCACAATGGGAATCCGATTCGGTCCCGTTACCATCAGGGAGTAATGGGTGTAGCGCACCACTCCTGCTAGCTCAAACTCCATAATGAAGTTGAGCAGTTCAATGGTTTTTTTTAGATCAAGTTCTCTCATTCTGGGCGCTTCTCAAACAACTTTTTTAAGATAACGGAAATTGTGCCTTCAAGTAGATTGGCTCAACGTTTCAGATAAATAGTCTGCCGTGGCTTCGACTAGCGCGATCGCATTCTCATACATCATGCGGGTGGGCCCCAGCATTCCGACACTGCCCACAGGCACCGAGCCGCGTTGGTAGGTAGCAGATACCAGAGTACAGGTGCGAAAAGGCTCTAAAGGGTTTTCGGCACCAATTCTGACTGTCACCCGCTTACCGCCTGGTTCTGCGGTTTCAAAAATCAACGACAAAATTTGATCTTGCTCAGATTCGAGCAATTGCATAATCGTTTGGACTTGCTGAAGTTCTGCAAATTCGGGCTGGCGACGCAGCACTTCGGCTACACCATTGATTAAAATTTGGGTTGAGAAGGAGGTTTGAGTGCGCTGGCTCAAGTCAATCAACGATTTGCGCAAAAGATTGAGATAGCGCTCGAATTCTTGTCCTAATTCCTGTTGGTCGAGTCTGGCAATTTCGCTAAGCGATCGCCCTTTCAGTCGATCGTTCAAAAAGTTAGAAAGAATCTGCAATTCTCGATCAAGCTGCTCGGCAGGGGGGACTTGATCATCGGGTGCGGGCATCAGGTCTACTAGCATCGACTGAGTTTCGTAGGAATCGAGCACGACAATCAGCATCACCCGCCCCGGATCAATCTGGACAAGCTGAAGATGCCGCATGGAGGCAGTATTGGCTTGGGGCATAGTGACTAGCGTAATATAGCCACTCAAAGTAGAGAGAATTTGGGCGGCTCCCCGTAATACTGTCTCAAAGCTGCGCTCTTCCAAATTTAGCTGGGCTGATAGTACCTGATCAACCTGACGAGCGATCGCCTCTGATGGAATCACGAGTTGATCGACATAGATGCGGTAGCCCGAGTCAGAAGGCACCCGCCCTGCCGAAACGTGAGGCTGGTAGAGCAGTCCTTCTTTCTCTAGATAGCCCATCGCATTCCGAATGGTGGCAGAACTGACCCGAGGATTAAAATCTTCGAGCAATGCTTCTGACCCCACAGGTTTAGCCGTAGCAATATAGTGGCGTATTGTTGCCCCCAACACCTGTTGTTGCCGAAGATTAAGCTGGATTGCCATAAAGTTTAAAGAGCGAGGATTAAATCTAAGTTAACGAATAGTGGGCGCTTCTGCACTCTCAAGCCAACATGCCTTAGAGGATGTTTGAAAAGTTATGGCAAGTCAGATTTTACGCCAATCGCCTCACCATAATCCGGATCATCGCCAGATAGATCAGAGTCTCTGAGGTCTGCGGAAGGTGTTCATAATCTTTGTTC